>Ga0302296_1000978_pt1 | contig 21911 bp, 25 predicted proteins | sample III_Fen_N3_1_FD_194546 | JGI IMG/M metagenome (GOLD analysis project Ga0302296, IMG submission 194546) | Peat permafrost microbial communities from Stordalen Mire near Abisko, Sweden - III_Fen_N3_1 | ecosystem: Environmental > Terrestrial > Soil > Wetlands > Permafrost | place: Sweden: Abisko...
CGTAAAAAGCTGAAAACTGCGAAAATAAATTCATAGATTTAATGGTTTAATTTCATTTTATTGGCATACATAATCTCGTGAATATCGTCCCTATCGTAATAGATAGTACTTCCAAACTTTGTAAATGGCACAACGCCTGTATCACGGAGGTATTGAAGCGTGGAATTCGACATTTTAAGTATTCGAATTACTTCATTTGATTTGAGCCATTTTTTTGAAATTTCAAGTTTTCGCTCTCGTTCCAGCAATTCACTTATTTCAGCTATTAATGTTACTCTGAACTTCTCTAAATCTTCTACGGAAATAATCTCTAAAGCCATATTTTATCGTTTTAAAATTTGGCTACAATAATATATGATAAAAAATATAAAATCTCTTACCGTAAGTCTTACGGTAAGAGATTTTCTTCTAAAAGCCCTATAAAACAAGGAAATTATTTTTCTGGTTTTAGGTTATTTGAATAGGAATGTGTCAATTGTACTAAAAATATGGCTGGATTTTTAACTCGTCGATGCAGTTCTATAATCCTTTGACGTATATTTATAATCTCTATTCCAAAAAACTGACCAAGATTTTCAATAAATTCGTACAATTGAAGTGCTTCCCCATTTCTGTTAATGAAATATTCTGTGTGATATAATGCAAACCCTAGTTCAACTATATCAATAACTTGACATTTTGAATTTTGAATAACATATTTGCTTAATTGAATAATATTTTTTGTAAGAATATTATTCTCAAAAGCATATTTAACATCTTTCGTTTTTTCAATGATTCTATCAATAGCCAATTTAAATATGAAAACATGAGCTTTATCATAATTAGAAATTCGTTGCCTTTTTTGATTTTTCTGTTCAATGGGATAGAATAAAATATCTAATGAACATTCAAAAAACTTGTATGAATTTTGGAATAATGCGAATGACTTCGATAAATATTCCAATGTATCCCTTACTGAATTTGAATTTCTAACATTATCTTCGAGTTCCTGTTGAAAACAAAAAAACTTTGTCTTTAATCCCTCAAAATATTTATTTACTGGAATCGTTTTGTTGTTCGGTTTTTGATTTAGGGCTTCAACTAAAGTCGTTTGCTTTTCTGTTATGATTGCTGCATTCATAAAATATGGATTTTTAAATTGTTCCATTTTTTAGGCATCGAACTGCATATATCTGTATTAAAACAGTAATTATTGGTGTTTTTTAGTAAATTAACGGCATCTTATTAGTAACAATTAGTAAATTATTTGTAATAATTAATATATCCCTGTTTATTTTATGAAAATAACTAAATCTTAATTAGCTAACGATTGCAACTGGATGGAACAGTTGAACTTTTTTGAAAAATAAACTTTAATAATTCAGCTTTATGCAATAAATATTGTGATTGCTCCAGTGTTTGACATTTTAAATGAAGCGAATCTATTGCATCTTTAAGTTCTTCAAAAGTACAATCATAACTTTTTGATTTTAGATACTTATTGAGAGAGATTTGAAATCTTTGCATTGATTCATTCCTTCACGAAGACCAATTTCGATATCAATCAATTTCAATAGTTTTATAGCATTTCCTAATGACATAGTACTTCGATTTAATTACAACTATAAACAACTTGAATATTCTATAGCACAATTTGTTGATCCATTTACATCTGTAGACATGAACGGTTCAAGTTTATTGTTTTTTAATAAATGTATGTTTTCTTGAATACTTGAACCAACTGCTTGACAAGCTTCAAGATTATTTTCTTTTAAAATTCGCAATGACATAAAACTACAAAACGGACTGATTACAAATTTTAAATCATGCTGTAATAATGTTTTAAATAAAATTGATAAGTCTCGTTCTATATTGTCGTCACATATTGATACGATATCGAGTCTTGAAATAGTATCATCATAAATACCAACATATTTTGATTTTGAAAAGTCCAAAGCCAATTCTTTTTCATTTAAAAGAGGGAATGCGATTTTCATTTTACAGTCGATTAATGTTAGCCTATAATCTGTTTTTTTAATACCTATTTGATTTTATTCCAAAATGCAGTTGTGATATTCCTTTACACCATCACAACCGAGACAATTAGTATGACAATTATCAATATGATATTTGTCATATCTTCCAAATAGACGTAATACACATGAATTAAGTCTATTTATATTACCTTCGACTCTCTGACTTGATGCTTTATATGTTTTAATATTATTTTCGCGAAATGACCGTAACTCATGACATGTAAAATCGGGACTTATAACACAGTCAACACCTTTCGAGATAAAACTATTTATAACATGATTTGAAATATTGTTTGCATTGTCACCCAAAGACAAATATTCTATACTTTGCGATATTTCATCGTAAATACCAATAGCTTGACAACGAATAAAATCAATCGCCAATTCTGTTTTGTTTCGTAATGGAAATGCTATTTTCATAATCTTATATTTTAATGTATTCAACTATTTTTTAGTTATTATATGTTCTATTTCAATCGTGGTGGGGAGTGCAAGAGAAAGGAAGGTAAGAATAGAAAGGAAACGTGTGTAGGCAATACTCCCCAAGCCACTTTTTGAAATAGAAACACTATTATTTGTATTAAAATCCTTCAATATGTTTATTATAATTGATTTTAAAACTGTTTAAATTTTATAATAATGACAAATGGTCTAATATTTTGAACATCTTAGCATTATTAATAGCAATGTAACTTGTGCTTTTCAAAATATTTTCAGCCGACTGAATAGTCTCCGAAACAATTAGCTCATCTGTTCCATGCTCAACCATATCGTTAATTGAACTTATTGTAGCCTCGAAATGAAATTGGAATCCAATTATCCTGTCGTTGATAATGTATGCCTGATTGGGAGTCACATCCGAATAAAAAAGACGTTTACTACCTACTGGCAAATCGAAAGTATCTCCGTGCCAATGAAATACTGGGAAAGAATAATCAAAACCTTTAAGCAATGGTATATTATTCCCATATTCAGTTAATTTCAAATCAAACCATCCAATTTCTTTTTTTATATTTGGATATACCTTAGCTCCCATTGCAGATGCAATCATTTGTGAGCCGAGACAAATGCCAATTACAATTTTATCAGCTCCAATAGCTTCCCTCACATAAGCTTTTTCATTTACAAGCCATTTATATTCTGATTCTTCATACACGCTCATTGGCCCACCCATCATAATTAACCAGTCAATATTTTCAATTGGAGGAAAATCTGTTGTTTCGTACACTTGAGTAAATGTAACTTGATGATTGTTTTTAACAATCCATTCATCAATACATCCTGGCCCCTCAAAAGACACGTGCATTAATATGTGAATTCGTAATTGTTTCATTCGTAAATAATTTTAAGGTGGTTTACAATACCTTCCCAATCACTTATTTAAAACTTTTTATCTCTAACATCAAACGAAATAACTCTAAAATCGAACGTTAGCGTTCGAAAGCTATTTTTAAAAGTTGACTCCAATTCAAAGGGCGGTGGTGGGGAAGGCAAGAGAATAACGGTGGGTGTATGTAGGAAATCCCCACCACCTTTTTGAAAAGAAGGGAATATATCAGATGTAATTTTTGAATTCATGATTGTAGTTTTGAATTTTAAGTTATAAATACTATGCTGTACTTTTTGTGTTTCAATAATGAACTTAACTGTGAACTCAATATTTTTTAAGCACACCCTTTTGTTTTTCCACCGCATGAGCTACCACATTTGAACGCATCAGCATTAATTTCGGTTTTTATTTCTTTGTTTTGGTAAATAGCTTCTAAACCTTCATCAATCAACCCTGTCATTTGTACAACTCTTAATCCCGATTTTTGAAGTAAAAACATTGGATTTTCGCCTACTCCCGAAACAAACAAGGCTCGACAGTCTTTTAATGTTTTTGCCAAATCGAGCCAACGTTGGTCGCCTCTTCCCGCAGGTGGAGTTGCTCGCTCACCTAAAAAATGAAATCCATTGGGAGTTTGTTTGTATATATAAAGAGCAGTTGCTTCACCAAGATGCTTATTAACAAGCATTCCATCGTGAGTGGCAACTGCTACGTATGGTCGTTCTTCATGTGGATGCAATGGTTTTAAAGCATACTCTTGTAACATTCCAAATGCTTCAGTCAAATCTTGACCCAACAATCCTGCAGCATCGGCACGACAGCGGGAACAATGTGTCATCATTTCGATATGTTCTTTTGCTAAAGTTCTGATTTTAAAGACCATTCCTTTATCTGGTTCTTGAATATCAGCAAAACCTGTTTCAAGAGTAGGAACTAAAGGAATACAGTTCATCACATCGGCACCAAGTTCGGCAACTTTTTTAGCAACTTCTGGAATATGAAGGTCATTGATTCCGGGAATGATTACCGAGTTTATTTTCACGGTTATTCCTTTAGCTTTTAGTAATGGAATACATTCCAATTGTCGGTTCATCATCAATGTTGCACCTTCAATTCCACGATATATTTTAACACCGTCACGAACCCAAGAATATATTTTTTCAGTTATAGTTGGGTCAATAGCATTAATAGTAATAGTAACATGACTTACGCCCAATTCAGCAATTTCGTCTATATATGGTTTAAGGTTCAACCCATTTGTTGAAAGACAAAATAGTTTATCGGGGAATTCTTTTTTCACTAAACGCATTGTTTCAAGCGTTTCTTCTGCATTTGCAAACGGGTCGCCTGGCCCAGCAATACCAATAACCGATAGGTTTTCAATCTTTTTATTCAGTTCTTTTAAATATTCAACTGCCTGATAAGGATTCAAAACCGCTGATGAAACTCCCGGACGACTTTCGTTCACACAATCGTACTTTCGATTACAGTAGTTACATTGAATATTACATTTTGGTGCAACTGGTAAATGAACTCTTGCATGTTTATGTCTCGCTTCAATATCAAAACAAGGGTGATTTGATATTGAAGTTTTTCTTTCTTCTTTTATTTTCGCACAAGTGTCGTCCGATTTTGAAGCATCAAATCCTGTTTCGTGTAACGGATGTCCATCTTTGTATGTATCGTCAAATGCTTTAATTTTCATAATCTTCCTTTCATCTTACACTTACCCACTTTTTCAAATCGACCTCTATTAAGCTTACCTAACTCAAACGAACACCTAATTGTCAATTTTTTGAAGATTCTAAATCTTTGTATAATCTTTACGACTCTACTCTATTCAATTAATATACCAAACCATTTTTCATGTTTCATTATTTAATGTAATTAATGCTTATAATTAACAAATATAACTTTAATAGACTGATTTCCTTTCATATTAATATTTTTAAAATTATTGTATTTTATGCAAAAAAGCGTTTTATAGATTAATTAAAGTTTGTTTTATCGTAATATTTTGCACATTTACGTACAATTTATTGTCGTTTTGTTCATTTATGTACAACTTTAATCTTATATCATATTGTCACTAATTTAAACCTCAATATAATTTTTGTTTGCAATTTGTATTTCAATGTCGTTTTGTTTAAGAAAATCAATAACATTCAAAACATTAACTAAAAAAAAATCCCGTTCAAGAATTTTTTAAACGGGATTTTTTTGGTTATTAATCTTATTATTGAAACAAAGGATATTTACTTACTAAAGCATGAACTTTAGCTTTAATACCTTCTAAAACAGTATCGTTTTCAGTATTTGAAAGAACTTCATCAATTAAATCAACAATTATTAAGATTTCAGCTTCTTTTATTCCACGTGATGTTATTGCTGGTGTTCCAACTCGGAATCCCGATGTTAAAAATGAAGAACGACTATCGAAAGGAACTATATTTTTGTTAATAGTAATTTCTGCTTTACCAAGTGCAATTTGAGCCATCTTACCTGTTAATTCGGGGAATTTAGTACGAAGGTCAATCAACATTGAATGATTGTCTGTTCCTCCCGAAATTACTTTGTAGCCTTTAGCAATAAAAGCATCAGCCATAACTGTTGCATTTTTCTTTACTTGAACGGCATATTGTTTATATTCTGGAGTTAAAGCTTCGCCAAATGATACTGCTTTTGCCGCAATTATATGTTCTAATGGGCCACCTTGAATGCCAGGGAATACAGCACTATCAAGCATTGCAGAAATCATTTTAGTTTCACCTTTTGGTGTTTTTATGCCCCAAGGATTTGGAAAATCTTGTTGCATCATAATCATTCCACCACGAGGCCCACGTAACGTTTTGTGAGTTGTAGTAGTAACAATATGACAATGAGGAAATGGATTGTTTAATAAACCAGCAGCAATTAATCCAGCAGGATGTGCAATGTCAGCCATCAAAATTGCTCCAATGCTATCAGCAATTCTTCGCATACGAACATAATCCCAATCACGAGAATATGCTGATGCTCCAGCAATAATAAGTTTTGGCTTTTCTTGTTTTGCAATGACTTCCATTTCATCGTAATCAACACGACCTGTTTCCTCTTTTACGTGGTATGCAACTGGACGATATAAAATACCCGAAGTATTTACTAATGAACCATGCGATAAATGTCCACCATGTGATAAATCAAATCCCATGAATGTATCACCCAGTTTCAGAACGGTTAACATAACCGACATATTTGCTTGAGCACCTGAGTGGGGTTGAACATTTACCCAAGTAGCACCAAACAATTGTTTCGCTCTATCTATAGCAAGTTGCTCAACTTGGTCAACAACTTCGCAACCTCCATAATAACGGTAGCCAGGATATCCCTCTGCATATTTATTGGTTAATACGGAACCCATAGCTTGCATTACTTCATCACTTACAAAGTTTTCAGAAGCAATAAGTTCAATGCCATTTGTTTGGCGTACACGTTCTTTTTGAATTAAGTCGAAAATCTGTTTGTCTTTAATCATTGAAGGTAAATATTTGATTGTCAAAATTGTTTGAAATTGTTTTTAAAATGCACAAATATTGTGCAATCGAATAATGCACGAATTACTCTGTAGTTTCCAAGGGTTAAGAAAATGTCGAAACGAGTTTAATCTTTTTGAGTATATTGATGTTTCATTTACCCGAAATATCTATATAATCGGGTAAATGAAACTGCCTGTCTTTTTAATTAAGATATCAGACGTATATAAATTTGGAATTTATTTTTGTATTACTCTTTAGGTGAAACAATTACATGGCAAAATCCATCGGTGGAATTTTCTTCATGATATTGTAAATGCAATGATTCAAGTTCCATTCCGAACCAACGGGGAATATGTTCGCAAACTATTTCAAGCGTTTTGAACGATGAGTTATGCAGAATTGGAATTAAAATTTGCTTTGAATTAAGCGAACTATAGGTAGTTAACAATAGGGCTAAATCAATTTTATATGCACCTTCGCTAATCAATACTGGTTGTAAATCGGACGGTACTCCTGAGCATGAACCATTTGTTAAATCGCAACCAACATCACAACCAGAAGTCCCACAATTACTGCCATCAATTAATCCATCGGTTGATTCAGAACGTTGCGTATCACAACAGCCTTTGGGTTTCTTTTGACCTTTTTCAAGTTCCTTTTCGGTAATAAAATCAAACGCTACTTCGGGTTTTCCTTTATGTTCCCAAACGGTTACTCCAAAGCCATCGAATACCGATATTTGCAAACTTTTCATTTTTTCGACAACAAATACTTTGCTTTCGTCTATTTCCGAAATAATATATTGTACTCGAGCTCTTACATCGGCTATACTTTGTCCGTTATCTGCACTTAATGGTATTTTGTTTCTACAACGCCATTGTCCATCTCTTTTCTCATACAAAATTATTGTTCCACTCTTATCATAGGGAATGACCACGCCATCGGGGTCAACATATACTGCAATTTTCATACGATACCTTTCTATTTAATCCTATTCACTTTACTATTTCGATAAATCGGAATAGTGATTCTTTTGGAATAATTTATATCCCGTGTTTTTTCCCTTTTATTGAGTCAATAGCAATACGGATTACTGCTGTGCCATTTACATTTGCTTTTGGATATTCAAATTTCTTGTCGGTAAATTGAGCAACAATGAGGTCTAATACTTTTATTTTCTCAGCTTCGTCTTCAATAAAAAGTGCTTTACCAATACCGATTACCGTGCGATGTTTTGCTTCAAAATCGCACGCGACATCGCTCTCTATAATTCCATTATCAACACTTATTTCGAAACAGATATTATTATTGCGTTTTATTATTTCGATTTTTGTGCCAACTTTTGCCGAATGAAAATAAATGTACGTTCCGTCAAAGGCATAAAATACTGGTACTAGAAATGGGATATTGCCATCGACCAAAGCAATTCGCATTTGTTTTGCTGAAGCAATTATTTCGTCTATTTCTTTGCGGTCGGTTATTTCTCTTTCATGGCGACGCATTTTACCATGAGGATGACCTTCTTTCAATTCAGCCATATTTTTATTGTTTAATATTATTACTACTTTTTGGGGGAATAAGCGATGCTATTTCTGGTTGAGTGAAAATGTGTTGAACATCATTGCACATTTTAAGAATACGATCCATGTCTGCTTTGTCGGGATTTGGATGTCGATAATCCTCAATTGAACATATACCAAATATCAAGTCCATCGACTTAATTTCTTTAATAAGCTCTTTTGGAAATGCCATTACTGGCTCTAATTCAAGCATCATACAGATGTAATTATGATTTCGAGGCATTAAGTCATGCAAATCGCATAATGCTACAAGATATCTTTCGAGAGCTACGGCTGCTATATTAAACACTAAACTTGAGCGAAATCCTCCATTTAAAAATTCGAGTGCTCTTTCGTGATATGCTTGAGCATCTTTGTAGTCTTGCTCAAAGGCTTCTACGTCTATTGTTTCATCTGTTTCCATTTCCATCACTTTAGCTTTTAATTGACTCCGCATTTCTGCCAGTTTTTCCTTCTTTTTTGCACTGGCAGAAATTGCAGCTTCTCGTTCATTGATTAACTAAGAATGTTACCAAACATTAAGAACCCATTCTTTGTTGTGTTTGTATTCCATATCTGTGAATATGGTATTTGCCATTTCTTCAGCTAACCAAATTGCTCCATCGTAACCAACTACTGGATGTCGGAAACCTCCAGCACGGTCGTAAACAGGGAATCCAACACGAACCATTGGGATGTTATAATCAATTGGTATGTAGCGACCTTTTGAATGACCAAGAATTAAATCGAGTTTAAGACCTTGATTCTTAATGCGATTTTCAAGTTCCCAGAAATCGGCACTCGTTATAATTTCCATGTCAAAGTTTACACCTTCTTTCAAAGCTTTGATGCGAGTATCAGTTGCATATCCATTATTATCATCGCCCAAAAGAAGCAATACTGGTTCCATTTCGAGGTCAATACAAAATTCGGCTAAACCAATAACTAAATCGGGATTTCCATAAATAGCCACCTTTTTACCAGCCAAAAACATGTGCGACACATCGGCAATGGCATCGAGAGCTATACCTCTTTTGCGAACCAACGATTCTGGAATTGCTTTACCTGTCATTTTTTTTACGTTGGCAAGGAATGTATCTGTATTGCGGATTCCTATTGGTGTTGGGCCGATAATTGCTGGTACATCAAATTCCTTTTCGAGGTAATGTGCAGCTTTAGCACCTTCGTAACGATTTAAGGCAATAGTTCCAATTGCGTTAGCTGTGCTTTGCAAATCTTCGATTGTTGTTTCACCATGCGATACGTGGTTACCATCAGGCATTATTGGTGAATCGAAGGTTTCGATTTCAAATAATACCGTTGCTTCAACTTCCATTGCAGCTAACAACGATTTTAACTCGGTAACATCGGCAGGATTAACCCAACCAGTTAATAAATTGATTTTTCCGTTTTTCTCTGCTTCTTTTTTGGCGAAATGAGCAACAAAATCTTTTACTGCAACATCGTAACCACTTACCATACTACCTACAAAACTTGGTGTATGAATAGGAATTAAATGAACTTCACGTCCAGCATATTTGTCTTTAAGAAGTCCTTCTTCTAGTTTAAGAACAACTCCATCCACATCATCACCAATAACCTCAGTCGAACAAGTTGTGATAATAGGAATAATTTTCAAGTCGGGATAACGCATCAATAATACATCAACGCCATCTTCAACTCTTTTTAATGCTCCAAAAACCGCCGCATCTTCGTGAACTGATGACGATGCTAATTCAAAACTTTCTTTGAAATGTTGCGAAAATATCAATCGCACAAACATCACACACCCTTGTCCACCATGAACAAGACCAATACAATCTTTTACACCAATACTGACAAATTGAGCTCCCGCTGGTTGACAGGTAAAGATAGGGTTAATCGTCCCAGTTCTATCTTTTGCTTTTATATTACAACTCATAACTTACATTTTTAATTTATTAAACATTTTACTTAAAGCAAATCGAAAGGGTTGAAATTATATTCTTTCGATATGTCACATCATTATATCAACCCAAATCGAACTTACTTATCAAAAATTTCGATTATACTAATACTGTTGTTTAGTCAGTTCTTGGTTCAATGAACCAGTTACCATTGTATAATCCAATCTATCTTTTAGCAACTGTAATATTTGTGCAATATCTTCTTTCGATGTTTGTTCCACCCAAGGGAAATATCTTTTAAATGCACTTGATAAAGACATAGCTTCACTCCAATAATATCTGTCGGGTGTAGTATCATCTTCTTTGGCGTTCTCTCCACAAAGTAATTTTTTCGTTTTTGTTAAGATTCGCTCATTTTGCACTAATCTATCCCATCCCCTTGAGTTGTATTGCCATAAACAATGCTTGGCGATATACCATTCTAGTTGAGCCATTTTTTCTTCGGCAACAATTTTATCCATAATCGTTCTTTTTTAATCGTTATCAACAACTTTGTTTTTTCTCAATTTCTCAACAGGCACAGTCCTCAACACACCAGTTTGAGGGTCAGGAAATAAGTACAGATTATCATCTGCTTTTTTACGCAATGCTGGAATTGGGTCATAATCACTTGTACATTGACGTAATGTGGTAGAGTTTTTGATTTCGTCGCTTAAGGTCGAATCTGAAAGTGACTCACGAGTAACAAAACCTTTATCCGTTGGAATTTCATCTTTACTTATATCCAAATGTACTAATTGATGAGCTGGCGAGTAAACACAGTTGTAAATATCACGAGCCAAACGAACCCAACCTTCATAACCTTTGTATGGGCCATTATGGTAGCCATGCACATTGAGGTATGGAACACGAATTTTCTTTGCAACCTCACCAGGACGTTTTCCTGTCATAATAAGGTCTGGTTTTAAGTCGTACATAGCTTCTACAGTCTCCAATTCATTGGGGTCGTCAATAGCCAAAGTACCTTCTTCGCAACGTGAAATACCTTTTTCCATATCACCTTGGTGACCAAATTTGGTGTAAACTGATACGACATTGATACCCATTTCTTTTTTAAGCATGTGCGACCAGTGCCATAATTTAGAACCTCCCGGCCAAAGACACATTCTAATACCTTGCAATCGAGCAGCGTACCAATCCAATTCGGGTTTCCATCGAGCAGTTTCTTCTTCAATAATTTGACGGGCTTTATCTTCAATACCAAAGAAATATCCAATTTTCATTAAAGAATCGCTAATAGCTTCAAATCCAAAACCATCTATATCCATACGTGGAATGCCGTATTTAACACGAAGCTCATCGCAGATATACTCGGCAGAACGAGCACACTCAAGCACATTAAGTTGTGCACGATGTAAACAACGAAGGTCATCGAAACGTCCATTTCCTGTGAAGGTTGCAAGAATTTGTATTCCCATACGATGGAAATAGTCTTTCATAACTTCTTGGTCGCCTTGAATGTTGTATTCGCCTACATAGTTAATTACATGTTTGCTGTAAATTTCAGGTTCGGCTGTTCCAACCATTTGACTTAACCAAGCCAAATTGATTTTGTGGTGACCACCCGATTGGCTCGGACCAGCAAACCCAGGAGAGTTACACACAAATATTTTCTTGCCGGGCAAATCTTGCATTACTTCCTCTGCAATAGCATTCATATCGTCACCAATTAATGCCGAAGCACAAGTTTGGTAAAGAGCCATACTATTGATTTGTGGGAAAGCTTTGAAAGCTTCAACAATATTCTTTTTTAACATTTTTTCAGCTCCAAACACTACGTGAGCTTCTTTCATATCGGAAGCAAAGGTGTATTTAAGCTGAAAGTTTCCATCATCGCTGATGTAGCGTTTTGTTTGCCATGTATCGTAAGTACAACCCACAGGGCCATGACTTAAGTGGATTACATCCTTCATAGGAGTTCCAATCACATGTTTAGCTCCACAATATGCACAACCTCTTTCCGATATTGAACCGGGAATGGTGTTCAAGTATCCCAATGGCAAAGCATCGGTAAGGCTTTCGCCTTCTCCCTTATCTACTGCATGATGCAGACGCTCGGGGATACATTTACTAACTTTAAATTCATGAAATGGCATGATTAATTCTCCTTACATTAATTATACATTAATTTACTTAACTGCAGCATCGCCTTCTTCACTGGTTCTGACCCGAACTGCATTATCAATAGGGCAAATGAAAATTTTACCATCACCAATATGAGCTGTTTGATTAATTTTCATAATTGTTTTTACGACTAAATCAACATCGGCAGTACTAACTATCATTGAGAGTAAACGTTTGGGAATATATTTCATCCCTCCCGAGCGACCTTGTGCGAGAATTTCAGGTTTTATGTCAATATTAACTTCTCCTGCTAAACCTCGCTGATTTCCTCTTCCTAATACTGGGATTGCTGTGATGCTGGGAAATCCTAATTTGTCGAGTGCATCTTTTGTATGTCCAACTTTATTAGGACGAATGATTGCAATTATCTCTTTCATAGTCTTATGGTATTAAAGTCCTTTTAGACCTGTTCTTACTGTGTAAGCATCTTCAACATCCGACACAAATATCTTTCCATCACCAAAGTTTCCTGTATAAGCTTTGTATTTGATAAGTTTGATGGCTTCATCTACATCTTTATCTTCAACAACTATCATAAGTAATGTTTTCGGTAATTCGTCGTAATGGATTGTTCCGACGGTAATTCCTTTTTGTTTACCACGACCAAATACACTTATCTTTGTAAGCGAAACAAATCCAGCTTCTGCTAGTCCTTCGGCAACAACATCAGCCGTTTCTGGTCGCACAATTGCTCTAATCATTTTCATACTTAAATCTCCTATCTTTTTAAATTAATCAACAAGACCATATTTTGTAACCATCGATTCCAATTCAGGCATAGTAAGTGGTTTAGGCACTACAAAATTCGTATTTTCAACAATTTTTCGTCCTAATTCGCTGTATTCGTGTGCTTGGTTGCATGTAGAATCAAATTCAATTACTGTTTTTTTGTTGAATTCAGCTTTTTGAACAATGTTGTCACGAGGTACAAAGTGAATCATTTTTGTGCCTATTGCAGCTGCAAATTCTTCGATAAATTCTCTTTCTTTGTCCACTTTACGGCTGTTGCAAACCAATCCACCTAAGCGTACTCCGCTTTGTTTTGCGTATTTCACCAAACCTTTGCAAATGTTGTTGGCAGCATACACAGCCATCATCTCGCCCGATACCACGATATAAACCTCTTGTGCTTTTCCATCACGAATTGGCATTGCGAATCCACCACAAACAACATCACCCAAAACATCATAGAACACATAATCCAACTCTGGTGTATATGCTCCTTGAGCTTCCATTAAGTCAATAGCTGTAATAACACCACGACCAGCACAACCAACTCCTGGCTCTGGGCCACCCGATTCGGTACATTTAATTCCACCAAAACCAACACTCACTACTTTTTCAACGGTTACACATTCTGCACCATCGTCACGTAAAGTATCCATAATGGTTTTTTGATTCATACCACCTAATATCATTCGAGTTGAATCTGCTTTAGGATCGCAACCGTGGATAAACACTTTTTGACCATGAAAATGAGCCATTGCTGCTGCGGTGTTTTGTTGGGTTGTTGATTTCCCAATCCCACCTTTACCATAAAATGCAATTTTTTTCATAACTTTTTTTTTAAAATTAGAGACTAATACCTTTCAGATTTTTCTGTTTTTTTAATCTGAATAATCCCCCTAATTCAATTAGCATACCACGAATAAAAATCAAGCTTATAAATTGAAAGTATTTATTGTGATATTGCAATAAATATGTTATTAAAATATGAATTAATTATTTTGTTTCTAGCTGATTATAGATTATCCTATTATTTATTGAAAATAATTTTTGAGCTAACTAAACAGGTATCTTGATTCTCTCTTTTGTGTTCTTAAATGAACACTTTTAGCCTATTATGTTCTTTTATGTACACAATTTTACCGTCTATTTACCCCATTTTATTTGAGATTTTAATTAAAAATAAAATATCTGTGTTTGATAATTACCTTTTTATTAAAAACAATTGTAAATAGCATAATATAAATACTTTGACTACAATCATAATAAGCGTGCTTTAAGAAACTAAAATCTTTTTGAATTTATCTGTATTTAATTTACAAGCGGTTTCTTAAAAGCCATTATAAGAGAAATGCTTAATATATATAAGTGTTTGGGATATTTCATTTTGTGTCATTCACTCATTTAATAGGTTCTTCCAAAAATAGTTGATGTCATTGTTGTATATCCTATTTATGATGTCGTAATTTTAGCCTTTGAGTGAACTGATTTATTTTAAAAATCAGAAAAAATATAGTACTTAAGGTGTGTTCGTTACTAGATATAATTTATAAATAATCATAAATTTAAGAATTACATTTTACTATTTAGAATAAGACTAAAATTGGAGAGGTACGATTATTGATATAGTTATTTAAAAAAGAAGATATGTGTTATTGTAAAGATGGAAATGGGATTAGCCAATTGTTTTAATTTTCTTAAAAATTGATCTAAAAAAATTTGCATAGCGTTATCTTCAAATTAATATAACGATTTAAAGTCATACATTATGAAAGCTTCAAAAAAAAAGGAGTGCAAATTAATGCCAAAAGAACGTTTAGGACAGCATCAAGTTATGGTTAAAATCTTAGCGAATGAAGTGCTTCCGTATTTAATTTTAGTGAATCCAATTCTTGCATCTACTTCAATAAGTATTGAAATAGACAAAGTTGTGGAAAATATACAGTACAAGCTTTATGGCTGTGGAGGACAACAACTTTTACGTAGGTCAATAGTCTGCGGTAACACAATCGTAGAACTTGACGAATTTGAAGTAAATACATTTTTACTCATTATTTCGGAAAATGGGCGAGAAGTCTGTAGTTACGAAATAGTAAAACAATTTCATCGTAATAACTAGATAGAATGAATACTCAAAAAACAGGAATACACGATTTCAATCATATACATTTTTGTGTAAGTAAAGAAGATTGTAAAAAAAATCGGTCACCTGAAAATTCGATATGCAGAGGTGAAATGTTAGCACCGCTTGTTCAAATGGGCAAAGTTGTTGCGGAAAGTGAAAATCTTGCAATTACGTTATCTATTCTTCTAAAAATTATGAAGGATGATATGGGAATTGTTAAAGGTATGATAAATCTTTTTAATAGTAAATCGGGAAAAATATTTATTCACGATAGTATTGGCTTGACTGAGGAAGAAGAAACAAGAGGTGTGTATTCTATAGGTGAAGGCATTACAGGTAAGGTAGTTGAAACGGGAGAAGCGATTATTGTGCCACGAATTAGCGATGAACCAGCCTTTCTAAACAGAACAAAAAGTCATTCAGCTCCCGATGATAATTTTTCATTTGTCTGCATTCCAATTCTTCATGGTAAAAAAGTATTGGGTGCAATAAGTGTTGAAAGACATTGCTCAAATCCAAAATCGTTAAATCATGATGTTGAAATTCTGAGTGTAATTGCTACGATGATAGCTCAAGCGGTTGAATTATATCTTTTGGAAAACGAAGAAAAAACGTTTTTAAGAATTGAAAATGAGCGGTTAAAAGATGCTCTTAAAGAGAAATTCCACCCATCAAACATTATTGGTAACTCGAAGCCGATGCAAGAAGTTTATACCCTCATTAACAAAATTGCAAAAACGAAATCAACGGTTTTACTTTTAGGCGAAAGTGGTGTTGGGAAAGAACTTGTTGCGAATGCTATTCATTATAATAGCTTAGAAGCAAACAAGCCTTTTATTACTTTTAACTGTGCTGCTTTACCCGAAAGTGTTGTTGAAAGTGAACTCTTTGGACATGAAAAGGGTTCTTTCACGGGAGCTGATAAGACAAGAATTGGTCGATTTGAAGACGCCGATGGAGGAACTATTTTTCTTGATGAAGTTGGAGAATTATCACTTTCAATTCAAGCAAAGTTATTGAGAGTGTTACAAGAACGAACGTTTGAACGTGTTGGGGGGAATAAACAAATAAAAGTTGATATAAGAGTGATTGCTGCAACAAACAGAGATTTAATGCAAATGGTGAAAGAAGGAACATTTCGTGAAGATTTATATTATCGACTCTATGTTTTTCCAATTATTATACCTCCACTTCGAGAACGATATTGCGATGTTATTGTACTTGCAGAATATTTTGTGTCGAAATTCACAAGGCGATTCGATAAAGAAATTAAAAGAATATCTACCCCTGTTCAAGAAATGTTACTTGCATATTCATGGCCAGGTAACGTTCGTGAACTAGAAAACGTGATTGAACGTACTGTTATTTTATCGGAAGATAATACTATTCATGGATATGACCTACCAATCTATTTTCAAAAACCTGCCTTAGCAGATTCAACAACCAAAAATACGCTTGGAACGAAACTTGATGCTGTTGAATATGAGATGATAATTGAAGCACTTTCATATCATAAAGGGAATATGTCGGCAGCTTCCGATGAATTAGGATTGACTAGACGTATGCTAGGTTTAAGGATGGAAAAATTTGGGATTAATCCTAAAAAATATAAAGATGTATAATTAATTTTTCAGATTCAAAAGTAAGATTTAGTCTATACTTTTTTATAGTTTCAAGTATAGTAGAATGAGAAATAAGTTTAAATTTGTAGTACGTATTAACCTTTAATAAATCGGAATTAATTAAAGCAATTGCTGAAGAATCGGGATTAACTCAAACAGATTCAAAAAAGGCTTTGGATGGTTTAGTTGCATCTATAGGAAAAGCTTTAAAAGCAAATGACAATGTTGGACTTGTAGGTTTTGGAACATTCAAAACATCAGTTCGTGCAGCTCGTACAGGAAGAAATCCTTCTACAGGAAAAGAAATTCAAATTGCAGCTAAAAAAGTTGTTAGTTTTAAGGCAGGTAAAGAATTAACTGATTCAGTTAAATAACATTTACTAATAATTTGAAATAGGCTGTTGCATTTTTTGTAACAGCCTATTTTTTATTACCTTTTCAAAATCACAATACTAAAGCACTAATTGTATTCCCATTTCGATACTCATTAATTGTTCATTGTTCCCCAACGAAGCCATAATTCGCTCCATTATTTCATGGCTATGAACATTTGGGATTTTAGTAGTGCGAAATTCATACCTAACGCAGGGCTGACGCATTAAAATTTCAAAGAAATTGGCGACAAGATCACCTGTTAAAAAAAACGCAAAAACTTAATATTCAATACAATAGCCCTTGGTTTTGTTGCTAAAAGTTTGTATATTTATCTGATAATCAGGTAAATATATGATATGGCGGTTTTAGATTTAAAAGCTTATTTTTGGGATATGAAAGACCCACGATTAGAAAGACGTAGAATACATAAGATGGAAGATTTAATCTTTATTTCCATCGCTTGTGTGCTTTGTGGAGGCGAATCATGGTATGATATGGAACTATATTGTGAACTGAAGTATGATTGGTTAAAAACAATATTAGAATTACCAGGAGGCATTCCATCGCACGACACTTTTAATCGATTTTTCTCAGCTCTAAATCCAAAAGAATTTGAAGCTTGTTTTATCAAGTGGACTAATTCAATAATGGAACGAACAGATGGGGAGGTAATTAGTATTGATGGAAAGACCATGCGAGGAACTCGTAACGTAGATAAATCAGCAGTACACATTGTAAGTGCTTGGGCTGATACTAACGAACTTGTTCTAGGTCAAATAAAGACAGAACAAAAAAGTAATGAAATAACAGCAATCCCAGAACTATTAAAGGTATTGATGATAGAAAATTGTATTATAACTATTGATGCAATGGGCTGTCAGAAAGAAATTGCAAAGCAAATAGTAAATCAAAAGGCGGATTATATTTTATCAGTAAAAGGTAATCAAGCTAATTTGTTACAAAATATTGAAGATAGTTTCAAATACTTAAAAGCAGAAAGCGTTACAGAAGAATTGGATATGGGGCATGGTCGTGTTGAAACAAGAAAGTGCTCTGTTATTATAGATTTTCAGTCAATTGAAGGTTTAACCCAATGGATTGGGTTAAAAGCTATAGCCAAAATTGAAAGTGAACGATACTTTAAAGCAACCCAAAAAGTTGAACAAGATGTTCGATATTACATTTGTTCCATTGATAATGCAGAAAAGATAAATCATACGGTCAGAAGTCATTGGGGCGTTGAAAATAAGCTACATTGGACTCTGGACATGTCATTCCATGAAGATTATTTAAGAGTTAGAACCAAATATGCAGCACAAAACTTTTCGATGTTAAATAAGATTTGCTTAAACCTTTTGAAGAAAGATACACTCAAAGCTAGCATCAAAGGGAAAAGGAAAGCTGATGGGAAAACTCATATTTAACAAAGTTGATAAAATTTTAATGCGTCAGCCCTGATACCTAACGAATCATTGTCGCAATATCTCAATGCTTTGTTTAACTTTATCCAATAGTTCAGCATTGTCAATTCCAATAATACTTTCATAAGCTTCGGTTTCGAGAACTATTTTTATATCCATTGCTACATAATCGACTAGTTTTTGATTAATGACTTGTAATAACATTTGGGAATGAGTATCATTTGTGTCAAGTTTTACACTATAATATAAGGTAAATAAAAATTCTCTATTATTTTTTTAATCAATGTTTTAACCGATTCGGCTGGTAATTGTTTTTTACCTAAAAACGTATAAAAATCCGTTCCTCCCGTGTATTTCGTTTGTAATCCATCTTGCAATTGCAGGGCTTCAAACAAGTCGTCGGTATGATTTAAAGGCAATTGCGTTGAATTGGTATAATATGGCTTTCTAAACTTGTATTTAATTCTTGACAAAAATTATCGATTAAATAAAATATTTCTGTAATTTTATCCTTTGAGGTACGCATAGATAATTTGTTTAATTATTTGATTCACAACTTTAAAGATAATAAATATCTATGGCGTACCCAAATTTTAAACTCAAATTATTTCAGCTAATTGCATTATTTCCAACGAATTATCAATCGAACTCAGGTTCTAAGGCAAAAAAGGTGTCACTATCTATTTCTGATTATGTGAATAAAATCGAAATGAAATATTCCGACGATGGAATTGGCTTTGATGTTTTAAAAATCAAAAAAATAACAGAAGGAGTTGGCTTGTTTAATATGCAAAATCGTGTCAAAACTCTTGGTGGTTCGTTCACTATTAAAAGTACAGTAACCGAAGGAACAATGGTTCATGTTGTTTTACCGATAAAAGATTAGTTCGTTTAGCTAAGCAATAAAACGTTTAATTGTTTTGATTCCTTAGTTTTCATTAGAAAGTAGAAAATGAATTAATTCGGGTGTACTATGTGCATTACATTTCTTCTTAATATTAAATCGATGTGTTTTTACCGTCAAATGACTTATATTAAGATGTTCGGCTATTTGTTTGTCTGTTTTTCCTTTAGCAAGTAAATCAGCTATTTTTCTTTCACGAGGCGAAAGTTTTTCTAAAAATGAGTTTTTATCATTCGAATCATTTGGTGGATAATCATTCTCTTCTTCAACTTTTTTAGGGATAAAGGAACAAATAAAATGCAAGGGTTTATCCAATTCGATAGGTAGTATAATACGACAGCAGCATTTCACTGAAATATAATTGCCAGACTTTTTAGGTTTCAGCCTAAGAAAATTAACATATTCCTTTTCTTCCGAGCTAAGTAATAAGGTTATTGCTTTGTTGTAATGTTTAATATCTTCGGGGTGAATTACTTGTTCGAAAAAGGTAAATCCCATCCTTTTCATTTCATCTTCGGTATAGCCAACAATATCCGATGCTTCTTTGTTACACCTTATTATTCGACCAGTTGAATACCCTTTACTTGGGTCAAATTCAAAAATAGTAAAATACATCGGTATATAGTTCAATATATCGTTAGGTATTGTAAAATATGGAGAATCCATAATGATTGATTGTATTAAATTCGACAAAAGGGCTTACATAATCGTCGTAATCAAAAATACGGAATATTACATTAAAAAATACTCCTTTAAGAGTATTTTTTAATGTATCACATATTTTTAACTTAGCCCTTCAATTTATAAAATATTCATACACTGCAATTAAAAAGCAATAAAACATGTATTAACCATTCAATATATAATCTCTAGCCTTTAATCAAAAACCGTAATCAAAACATCATATAAAATGAAAAAGTATCTATTTTTAATTCTCAGTTTGCTCATCACTATGGTGATGTATGGAACTACAACAACAATTACAACCACCGCTGGTAATTTAAGTACCGACCTAGGAGCTAATCTTACCAGTACCGATACGCTTATTGTATCTGGAACTATTAATGCCGTCGATTTCCAAACCATGCGTGATGATATGACAGCATTGGCGGTAGTTGATTTGAGCGGAGCAAGCATTGATGGAAATGTGATTCCTCAGAATGCGTTTTACAACAATGGAACGGCAACAGCGAAAATAAGTTTAAAGGCAATTACCCTACCTTCAACCATTACAACTATTGGGGAAAATGCATTTCAAGGTTGTGCAGGATTAACGGAGATTGCTATTCCGACTTCGGTTACCGCCATTAATAATTCGGCCTTTCTTGACTGTAATAATCTAACCACCATTACAGGCTTTGATGGTGTTGTAACTATTAGTGATTTTGCATTTAATAATTGTGGGGCATTGACGAATTTTTCATTCCCATCAACACTCGTTTCAATTGAAACGTATGCATTTAGCGGGACGGGACTAAAAACAGTAATTTTAAATGAAGGATTAACTCACGTTGCTGCACGGGCTTTTCTTTCATGTACCAGTGTAGATTCAATCAGTATTCCTTCCACATTAGATTCTCTAAATCAAGAAGTTTTCAGTCTATGTCATAAATTAACGTCATTTCATATTCCATCAACACTTACCTACATAGGACCATCGGCTTTTACCTCAAGCGGATTACAAGATACCCTAATAATTCCCTCAACCGTTACTAAAATTGAAGGGGGGGCATTTTCAGGTTGTTCAAAATTGACGTATGTTTCAATACCAACGTCCATTGATACTCTTAAAGGCTCGGTATTTGCAAATTGTAGCGGATTAACTTCACTTACCATTCCCTCATCAGTTACTTGTATCGAATCATGGGCGTTTAATGAATGTGATGGATTAAAAGGAACGTTAACCATTCCGTCATCAGTCAAAAATATTGCAATGTTTGCCTTTTACGGATGTGATAATCTTACGTCACTTATCATTCCATCGACTGTTACTAAAATTGAAGGGAATGCATTCAGTAGTGTAGGATATGCAGACATTTATGCGTACCGCAACTCCCCGCTTACAATAGAAACAGCAGTTTTCGATCAGGTTGACAAAACAACCTGTACGTTGCATGTACCTTATGGAACAAAAACAAAATATAATGGATCAACTGGATGGAAAGATTTCACAAAAATTGTGGAAATGGACGGAGTAACCCTTTGGACAGATTCTGCAAAGATTGGAGCTTCACAAGGAGATACTGCAT
>Ga0302296_1000979_pt1 | contig 21894 bp, 29 predicted proteins | sample III_Fen_N3_1_FD_194546 | JGI IMG/M metagenome (GOLD analysis project Ga0302296, IMG submission 194546) | Peat permafrost microbial communities from Stordalen Mire near Abisko, Sweden - III_Fen_N3_1 | ecosystem: Environmental > Terrestrial > Soil > Wetlands > Permafrost | place: Sweden: Abisko...
CAAATGGCTGACACACATCGCGTCCGTCATCGTCAACAGCATTCCAACTCACACCAACTTGCCATTTATAAGGCTTTTTTTGACCCATCCACCATGTTGGTTGAGCCACTGAACCAAGGCCCAGACAGAGGAATAAGAGGAATATAATTTGCCTTTTCATGAATTCAACGTTTAGCTAATCAGCCGTTTGTACAAAAACAGTGCAAATTTAGCAAAACCTAAGTTTAATTTAAATTTAAAATGAACCTGATGTTCGAAATCGAACTAAAAAGACTTGATGAGATAAATCACACTTGAATCCCGATAATCAACATATCGTCAACTTGTTCTGCATCACCGCGCCAAGCATCCATCGCTTTTTGCAATTCGGCCAGTTGTTCCTGAAACGGTAAATGTGCATGAATCAACAATAACTGCTGCAATTGCCGAGCTCTGAATTTTTTTCCTTTGGGGCCACCAAACTGATCGGCAAAACCATCGGTTAAGGTGTAGATACAATCGCCTTTTTGCAAATCGATCGTATGTGCAGTAAACGGTTGATTCGTATGGTAGAATCCGCATGGTTGTCTGTTGGCTTTGTGTTCAAGAAGCTCGAGTGCACCACTATCGGTTTCACTTTTTCTTACAAGGAATAAATCATTGTTCGCAGAGGCATAGGTGAGTTTGTTGGTTGCTTTATCCAATCGACAAATCGTAATATCCATCCCATCTTTGCTTTCACCGAATTCGCCGGATTGATTGAGGGCGTTGATGATTTTATCGCGTAACATATTCAATACTTCAGCCGGATCTTGGATGTTTTTTCCAGCCACGATTTCTTCCAAAAACGAAAGACCCAGCATGGTCATGAAACCACCCGGAACTCCATGTCCGGTACAATCTGCAGTAACATAAAATACTGATTGATCGCGCTCGTAAACCCAGTAAAAATCGCCACTTACGATGTCCTTGGGCTGATAGAGTACAAAACTATCACGGAAATAAGAGTTGAAACGGTCTTTTGATGGTATGGAAGCCAGTTGGATATTACGAGCATAGGTTATGCTATCCGTAATTTCTTTGTTTTTGTATTCTAAGGTTACGTTTTGTGATTCTATTTCTACTTTCTGATCCACCAATTGTTCGTTTTGTGCCTCAAGTTGTTTTTTAGATTGCTCCAATTCCAATCGACTCTTGATTTCATTGTAGGTGAGTTTGTAACGCGAACGAATCAGAAACAAACTAAACAACAAAACGGTAAGCGTCATCAAACCTCCGTTAATGATAAATTCTTTTAGGGTTAAATCACTGTTGAGTTGATAAAAAACAATATTACTGATGACGGTAGCAACCAGCAATAAAAGCGACATTTTCACTTCCCAGAGCACCAACATTCCGGCACCGATAAACAATACAATGTATGCAAAAGTGTGTTGTTCAAAGTGGGCAAGATCCATCACACTCCACATGTAAGCATTTTGGATGGAAATACCCAATACCAAAATAAACATGCAGTTGTAAATATTGATATTCAGTTGTTTTCGGAATAGAAGTGTGAGGATACTAACCAATGAAACACTCAATCTGAAGACAAGAAATGGAACGAAGTAATCCGGAATAATGAAATAGTCACTGGTAAACCAAATTAAATTCAATAACAAGCCCACCCAACATGCAATCACGTGGGTTTTTTCTGTAGAATCGTAAAACGCTTGCTTTACTTCTTTCTCGGGAATGAAACTTTCTACCATTATAGGTCTAAAATACAATTATTCTTTATTCGACAATACCGCCAGGTTTTAATCTACAGGAACAGTGGTTATCATTTAAGTTCAATTTACCTACGGAGGCGTTGATTGTTTGGTTTTCCGTTTTTGAAAAAAAACTTCAAAGAACTCACTTTTAATGCCTATTTTGTTTTTTCAAACATCAATTTACATGCTACTAAAAATTCACGTTCAACAAGTTACGATTGCAATAGCTGCTGTGTTATTTTCCACAACTTTTTTTGCGCAGAGTTATACCTCCTATTTTACGGGTAATGCTACCGACCTCGTTACAAATCCAACCGGGGGAATTTGCCTCATGGGTGGAGCAACCGAGAGCGATCAGGCCATGCAATGGTTTTTACAACGTGCTGATGGAGGTGACGTCTTGGTGTTACGCGCTTCCGGATCAAACGGTTACAACGATTACTTTTATACCGATTTAGGAATTTCAGTGAACTCGGTAGAATCCATTGTGTGCAATGACGCAACTTGTGCGAGTGAAGCCTACTTACTTCAGAAAATTCAACAAGCCGAAGCCATTTGGTTTGCCGGTGGTGATCAATGGAATTATGTTTCGTATTGGCGCAATACGGCAATTGATAGTTTGATCAATGATGCTATTCTCAATCGCGGAATCGTGATAGGAGGTACCAGTGCCGGAATGGCCATTTTGGGAAAAGCTTATTTTTCGGCAGAAAACGGAACCGTTACTTCGGCTACCGCATTGGCAAATCCGTATGATCCATTGGTGGCAATTGATACAGTAGCGTTTCTCAAAAATGCGTTTCTAGAAAATGTAGTTACCGATACGCATTACGACAGTCCCGATCGCAAGGGGCGACACCTCACGTTTATGGCGCGTATGATGAATATGGGAATGAATGCCAAAGGAATTGCTTGCGACGAATACACCGCCGTTTGTGTGACACCCGATGGAATCGCTTCTGTTTACGGTGATTATCCGACGAGTGACGATAATGCCTATTTCATTCAAACCAATTGCACGTTGGCCGACCCAACTCCGGAAACGTGTTCCAATGGAACACCGCTTACCTGGAATAAAAACGGTGAAGCGTTGACCGTTTATGCGGTAAAAGGGACAACCACAGGTGCCAACACGTTTAACCTCAACGATTGGGAAACCGGTTCTGGCGGAACGTGGAATTATTGGTCGGTGAACAATGGTGTATTGACCGAAACCGCCGGGGTGCAACCTGATTGTTTTAACTTGTCGGTCAATGAAAATACAGTTGATTTTTCAGTTTCTCCGAATCCTGTAGCAGATGTGTTAACGATACAATCTACCGAATCGATTCATACGTTAAGGATTTATACCGTACAAGGCGCATTGTTAACCGCGATTTCGTTTAGTGAAACAATAGATGTACGTGAATTTCCTGCCGGAATTTACATGATTGAATGCCTTTCAACGAATGGATCGGCTATTAAAAGAGTAGTGAAACGCTAAAAAGATAGCGTAAAGAATGGTCGTTTTACCATAATCTGTGACGAATACATTTTCCTGTAGTGATTAATATTTCCGTTTTTAAAATTACAGATTCTGAGTTTGGATGAATGATTGAAAATAGCTTGTTACAGCTAGTTAGTAAGGTAAAACGTTGTGTCCTCTTGGTAAAATAATAACCACAAGGACACGAAGACACAAGGAAATTAATTCACTTAATTATATACAGAAAATCAAGTACGTAACAACCTAATAATTAACAGATCACTCAATTATTGTTACGTATTATCCTTTTTTCAAATAGGCGAATCAAAAAAACGGTAGTATTGATTCATCAATTGAACCGATATGAAGAAACCCATCATGAGTCTTCCGTGCAAGATGCACTTAAGTGATTTTTCGCAACAGGAAAAAGGGTACCATTGCGCGCAATGCGATAAAGTGCTCACTGATTTCAGAACCAAATCAAACGATGAAATAGTAGAAACCATAAAAGCTAGTCCGGGAAAGGTTTGTGGTATTTTCAATAGAAATCAATACGACTTTAAGGTTTCTCAGTTGACCATTCCCATTCCACGCATTCAACAATCTGTCGGATTATCATTGTTGGGAATTTTAGGATTTCTAGGTCCAATTGTAAGCAGTTGTGAAACATCAACCAAAGAAACCGCTCCTATTCGGCAGAATGCGTTTAACAAACTGAAATTTCCGATGCACGTAACGGGAACCTTGCGCGATGAGCACACCAACGAACCCATTGCACTAGCTTGGCTCGAGTTGCAGCAAAACGGAAAAACCATTCGAAAAGTTTACACCGACAAAAATGGTTACTTCGATTTCACCATCGAAAAAGGCGATTTGCACAAAGAAACCTTTGATTTGATTGTCGACGGAAATCAGCACAATGCGGATACGATCAAGAACCGGTCGCTGTTCCCTGATTCAGGCAGAAAAAACATCAAACTCACGTTGAAAGCTTCTACCGGCGTTTGCGAAAAAAAGGTAGATGTTATGAATGTGTCTACAACCGAAGGCGAAGTGATTGTGGATGGAATGGATGTTGATCATGAACCGGTTTACATTCCACCTACGGGAATGATGGAGTTACCCTATGAATCTTCGGAAGTAGAGAAATTGTTTCCGTTTACTGAAGTAGAACCTAAGAAAGGTTTGTGAAAACGGTTTGGTGAAAACGTATAGGGAAAATTGTCCATGACAAGACGGTGTTTGTCCATTTTTTAAGGTTACAGGTTGCCACACCTTTGTATCGTCGCTTTTGACATACAACTTTAAAAAACAAGCATCATGAACACAACAGTTTCATTCAACGTTCCCACCCGTGCGGAAGTTGCTCCGGCTAATCAAGCTATTTTCGACAACCTTCAAAAAGCATTGGGTTTCGTTCCAAATCTTTACGCCACCATTGCTTATTCTACCAATGGTTTAGAGCGTTTTTTGGCTTACCAAAATGCAAAAACGTCGTTGAACAACAAAGAAAAAGAAGCCGTAAACTTAATTGTAAGCCAGGTAAACGGTTGTGTTTATTGTCTAAGTGCTCACTTGGTATTGGGTAAAATGAACGGTTTCTCTGAAGAACAATTGCTCGACATTCGTCATGGTAGAAGCGCCGATTCAAAACTCAACGCATTGGTAAGTTTGGCTGCCGATATCACCGAAACCAGAGGAAATGCACGTTCAGAAAATGTAGAAGCATTCTTTGCAGCAGGTTATACCAACGAAAATTTAGTGGATTTGATCTTACAGGTAAGTGATAAAACCGCCATGAATTACTTGCACAATCTCACTCAAATTCCGGTTGATTTTCCATTAGCTCCGGCTTTGTAATTCCATTCAATCACCAAAAAACAGAGTCGGTAATTGGATCCGATTCTGTTTTTTAATTCGTTAAAGACATGACAGAACAACGATTTCCGTTACCACCGTTTACATTGGAAACAGCCTTAGAAAAAGTACAACTGGCCGAAGATGCTTGGAATAGCAAAGATCCGGAGCGTGTTTCAAAAGCGTATACCTTGGATAGCGAATGGCGCAACAGAACCCGGTTTATCAACGGTCGCGAAGAAATAGTGGCTTTTTTGACCGAAAAATGGGCGAAAGAATACGATTACAAACTCAAAAAAGAACTGTGGGGATTTCGGGAAAACCGCATGGCCGTGCGATTTGAATACGAATACCGAAACGAAGCAGGGCAATGGTTTCGCGCTTACGGAAATGAAAATTGGGAATTTGATGAAAACGGACTGATGCGCAAACGGTATGCGAGTATCAATGATCTTGAAATCGACGAAAAAGACCGCAAATTTAAATAGACTCTAATTTGATTAACTTTACTTTATGGTGCTTCAACAATCATTGACGTTGGTCAATCCACAATCGGGCAATTTGGCGTTTAAATTGTTTTCGTTTGATGATCACAATCCGTTTGATCACATTCAACGCTTGCATTATTATTCCTTGATTTGGATTAAAAAAGGCAAGGGAACGGTAAAAGCTGATTTTTCAACCCTTACTTTTTCGGAAGACACGTTATTTGCTTTTGCGCCCTATCAGCCGTTTATGTTGCAATCCGAAGATGAAATGGAAGGCGTAGTTTTGCACTTTCACCCCGATTTTTTTTGCATTCATAAACACCATGACGAAGTTGCCTGTAACGGTGTGTTGTTCAATAATATTTACGAACCGCCTTTTGTACGTACCAATGAGCAAACCAACCAAACATTCGATTTGCTGATTGATCAAATTAAGCTGGAAATGCAACAACCCGCTTTAGCGCAATACGAATTGCTGGTTTCGTACCTGAAAATTTTTCTGATTACTGCATCGCGTTTGAAACAAGAGCAGGCGCCTAAAATAAAAACGAATGTGTCTGCAAAAGAACCGTTTATTCTGCAGAACCTTAAAAATTACATCGAAACACACTTTCGTACCAAACATTCGGCCAGTGATTATGCCGATTTGTTGAACATTACAACAAAAGCATTGGGAAAAATCACCAAAACGCATTTCAATAAAACCCTTACTGATTTGATTGCCGAGCGAGTGGTGATTGAAGCGAAACGTGAATTGTATTTAACCAGTAAAACCGTTAAAGAAATTGCCTATGAATTGGGCTACGAAGACGAACATTATTTCAGTCGGTTTTTTAAAAACAACGCCGAGGTTTCACCGCAACTTTATCGGGAAACAGTCGGTTTTGCGAGAGCTGAAGTGCCGATGTAGTTCATTTCGGTAAACAATTCTATCTTTAATTCATGAACAGAATTGTTTCTTTTATTCGCAAACGAAAGTATGAGGTGTTACTTGTTGCACTGATTCAGCATTTGTTTGTAGGTATTTTTCTCTCCGATCTCACGTTTTACACGCAAGTCATTTGGCCGATCAATATGCTTATTTTGGGCGTAGCAAGTATTGGTGTTTTCATGGGGAAATCGGTCTTGAAAACAACCATAAAAAACAGCTTGTTCGTCATTGTGTTACTGTTACCCATCGGGTTACCTTTTTTCGGACATCTTCCGTATTATTTTCAGGTATTGAATATGCTATACGTATTGTTTTTCCTCTACATTTTATGGGAAGTGATGCGTTTTTTGATCAAACCGAGTTACATCAATGCCGACATTATCTCTGCTTCGGCATGCGGTTATTTTCTACTCATCGAGATAAGTGTGTTTTTGTTGCAGTATTTCGTTTATGAAAATCCAAGTTCATTCAAAGGAGTGTCAACTTCAAATCCGGCAGAAACCTTTATGGACTTAGTCTATTTCTGCAGTGTAACACTTACTAGTATCGGTTTCGGAGATGTAACTCCCAATGCCTATTCCACCAAATTGGTAGCATCGCTGATTGGAATTGTGGGGCAGTTTTATTCAGTAATCCTTGTGGGAATTCTCATCAGTAAATTTGCTTCGCGAACGTCGGAAAAGTAAGTCAAATTTCAGCGAGGACCTGTTTGTTGTATTTATTCCGGTATTCAATCGGGGTGATTCCGGTGAGTTTCCGAAACACATCTCTGAACGCTTTTGTATCGGAATAACCGACGTCGAACATTACTTCCGAAACGTTTTTATTGTAGGTTTCAAAACTGCGTTTGGCAGCTTCTATCTTTACCCGTTGAATGTATTCAACAACGCTATTACCGGTTGCTTTTTTGAAGCGCCGTTCTAAACTTCGTTTTCCAACAGAAATGATTTCGGCCAGTGAATCGAGTGTGAATCGTTCACCGATGTTTGCTTCAATGTGCAATTGTACTTTTTTCACCGCTTCATCTCCGTGGTTTTTTTGTCCGTTAAAGAGCGCGAATGCACCTTGACTGCTTCTGTCAATGTCGATGGCAAAATACTTGGCTGCCAAAATAGCTGTAGCACGGTCAACGTATTTTTCGACCAAGTGCAGCAACAAATTCCAATACGAATTGGCACCACCGCTCGAGTAAATGCCATCTTCTTCGGTAACAATAGAGCCTTCTACCAATTCAATTTGTGGAAACAATTCCTGAAATTGATGTGAAAACCCCCAATGTGTCGAACATTTTTTTTCGTTGAGCAACCCCGTTGAAGCCAATAAGAACGCGCCAACGCACAGCGAAGCTACTTCAGCACCGTTTTCATGTTGATTGATAATCCAAGGAACCAACGTTCTGTTTTGTTGTATCGCTTTCGGAAGATCTCCGAAAAGTGCCGGCACGATTACTAAATCCGTTTCAGTGACTTCGTGCAGTAAAGCGTCGGTATGAACGGTATAAGATCCGCCGGTCAATTTCACTTCATGCGATGCGCCAACCAATTGTACCTCAAACAACGGTGCTTTTCCGGCAACCTCTAAAAATTGATTGACAGCGCTAAAAAGGTATTGCGGATCGGCAATTGCTTGCATCACCGACGACTCGGGAACTAAGATGGAAACACGTTTCATAGGGCTAAAATAAAGAATTTACGTGTCGTAATCCACCTCTTAGGTTGTCGTAATCACATACGTTTTGTTTTTAATTATTGATGCATCTTTGTATTATTGAACAAATTAGCATTGAGATATGGAATTAAAGACAGTCATTACGATAGAAACAACCGTAGACGCATCCCTGGAAAAGGTCTGGAATTACTGGATCGCACCCGAACATATTGTGAATTGGAACACCGCTTCGCCCGAATGGCATACACCGCGCGCCACCAATGATGTGCGGGTTGGAGGAGAGCTGTTTTGCCGCATGGAAGCAAAAGACGGAAGCTTTGGGTTTGATCTAAAAGGAACCTATACAGCTGTTGAATCTATGAAACAATTGGATTCCGTGTTGGAAGACGAACGAAAAGTATCGGTTGCCTTTTCGGATATGAAAGGAAAAACACTGGTGGTGCAACATTTTGAGGCTGAAAGTCAAAATCCCATTGAAATGCAACAAGCAGGCTGGCAAGCAATTTTGACGAACTTTAAACACTACACTGAAAACAATTAAGATTATGGCACAACCGATTTACCCGTGTTTTTGGTTTAACAATCAAGCCAAAGAAGCAGCAACGTTCTATTGTTCGTTATTTGAAGGAGCAACCATTACCGCCGAAAACCCGATGGTAGTGATGATGGAATTGAATGGAAAAAAATACATGCACTTAAACGGTGGTCCGATGTATAGCATCACTCCTGCAATTTCCATGTTCGTTACGTGCGAAACCGATCAAGAGATTGAAACACTGTGGGAAAATTTGTCGCGCGAAGGTTCGGCCTTGATGCCGTTGGGATCGTATCCGTGGAGTGAAAAATATGCGTGGGTGAAAGATAAATTTGGGTTGACCTGGCAATTGATGTTAGGCCAAGTGCCTCCACACGGCGAGAAAATTCACCCGAGCTTTTTGTTTTCAGGCGACCAATACGGCAAAGCCCGCGCAGCCTTGGATCAGTATGCGGCTATTTTTCCCAATTCCAAGTTGCACGAACAACAATTATACACCGCCAATGAAGTTCAGCCGGAAGGAAATCTGAAGTTTGCCCACTTTCACCTGAACGGTGCTTTTTTCTCGGCCATGGATGGTCCGGGAGACATCGCCTTTACTGAAGGTTTTTCATTGGTAGTAAACTGCGATACACAAGAAGAAATCGACCAATATTGGGATGCACTTACTGAAGGTGGATATGAAAGCCAATGTGGTTGGTTGAAAGATCGATTCGGTGTTTCTTGGCAAATTGTTCCAACTGTTCTAGGAAAACTGATGAGTGATCCTGAAAAATCAGGTAGAGTGGTGCAAGCCTTTATGAAGATGAAAAAAATGGATATTGCAACGTTAGAAAACGCATAATGTTATGAAAAAAACACACGTATCTTTCACAATTGAAATGAACGCTTCACCGGAAAAAGTATGGGATGTACTTTGGACGGATAGTACCTATCAGCAATGGACTACGGTGTTTAGCGAAGGTTCACGAGCTGTATCGGATTGGGAAGAAGGAAGTGAAATTTTGTTCGTGAATGCCGATGGCAACGGAATGTACTCGAAAATTGAAAAAATGTCGGTTCCATTCGAAATGAGTTTCCTTCATTTGGGTGAAATTAAAGATGACGTAAGAACCGTTACCGAATGGGGTGACGGCTACGAACGGTATTTTTTGACAGAAAAAAACGGTGGAACCGAATTGCGCGTCACATTGGATTCCGTGCCGGCATTTGTCGATTTCTTTAATGAAACGTTTCCGAAGGCATTGGCCATTGTGAAAACACTTTCAGAGAATTAAAAACCACTCAGAAATTAGTCTTACCGATTGACTCATGTTGGAGATTCAACAGGCAATTGAGCCGGAATCTCCTGTCAAACGGTGCTGTTTTCTAGATTCTTTTTAATTTTATGGTCTAACTATAGATACATGACAGTTGACATTAACATGGTCGTTTCCTTGAAGTACAAGTTAACTAACCAACAAACAGGAGAAACGATTGAAGAAACAGTCGCAGACAAACCAATGGAATTTTTATACGGCATCGAGCGTATTATTCCAACATTCGAAGAAAACATTCACGGTTTAAAAGCCGGTGATGCGTTTGACTTCGGTATTGTTTCGGCAGATGCATACGGTGATCGCATTGAAAATCAGATAGCTCATATTCCTGTTTCCGTTTTTGAAGTAGAAGATGGAAAAATGAACGAGCAAGAAGTGTATGTTGGAGCATTGCTTCCAATGACCGATAACGAAGGAAATCACTTGCGTGGTAAGGTAATGGACATTACTCCTGAAGTGGTAGTAATGGATTTTAACCACCCGTTGGCAGGTACCGATTTACATTTCATCGGTGAAATTTTGGAAGTACGTGCAGCTTCGGAAGAAGAAATCAACCACGGACATTCGCATGGCGCTCACGGGCATCACCATTAAGAAATAACAACAAGTTTCAAAAGGCACGTAAGAAATTTCGTGCCTTTTTTAATGCATTCGTTTTCCGTTGAAGTGTCACTCAACTACCGAGTCATTTACCCTTCACTTCCTACTACCCCCCGATGAATCACAGATTGAACTATTTCAGTGCGATAGCCGTTTTTCAGAGCTGTATAAATCCGAAAAAAGAGACCTCTTAGTGATGCTTTTTTTCATGGATTAATCGACAGATTTGAGTCTATAAAACACAATGCTATGAAATCAGTTTACCTCGTAGTCATGCTTCTGATCGCGCATCAGGTGATGGCGCAAGACAGCCTTGCAATCAATTCGTTATTGTCGAAACGCATTCCGGCGTGGGTGAAACCCGTGATCGAAAAATCGGATGTAGCCAAAAACTACACGATCATCGATTCCATCAATCCGTTCTATTTAGAAGTCGATTTAACCGGCGACAAACTTGACGACATTGTGTTCTTTGTACGCAACAATATTGACGGCAAAAAAGGTGTCATGATCATCAATCGTGGCAAGAACTTATTGTTTGTATTAGGTGGCGGAAAAGACATCGGTATGGGCGATAACGTGAACTGGTGCAACCGCTGGTTTGTATACCGCGATAAAGGCATTTTCGACGGCGTCGGCAAGAAAAAAGCATCTCTGAAATATCCGGCCATTCGTCTGGAAAAATCAGACCGATTGAGTTTATACATCTACTGGAGCGGTAAGAAATACAAAACCTACGTCCAGTTATTCGAAGAATAGCTAGTTAAGGGCCACAAACGGAAACCAATCGGTGAAAGATGACCTGACAGTTTTGAATCCTGAACGATCTATCTTCACCTCATAGCAGAGAGAGTAATGTAACGTTGGCGGAAGTTTGTGGCTTTTTTTGATCCAATAGGTGGATTTTTTCGTGGAAATAAGGAAAGGGTTATCTTTATGGTAACGTGATTTAATCAACACCATGATAACCCTCATTGCAACACTTGGCAGCTCCATCACACTTTTCGGTTTGATGTGGTTTTATTCCCCGAAAACCGATCCTGCCAATCTAGCCATCCAATTCACCATCATCATTGCTCCGGCATTGTTGATTGCCGTTTTGTTTTTCCTGAGCATTACAAGTTACTTCACGCAATTTACCAACTGGATGAAGCATCCAATCAACCTGTTTACTTCCACAGTTGTGATGCTTGCATTTTTCGCCTTACCAAACGGAAAGACACTACTGCTCAATGATTTTGTTTTTACCATTGCATGCGTAGTGACGGTTTGGTGCTGGCTTTCTTGGGGATTTTTTGTGCGGGAAAGGTATTGTGTGGAATTAGGAAGAGATATTCGGTGAGTTTTATATTCAATTAGTAGATTTATAAAAATGAGAATATTAGTCTTTGTTGGTTTAACTATCTTGATACTTCAAATGTGCAGTTGTAACTCCAATGAAAATAGTATAAAGACCAACTTTAATCCGACGCTTTTTTATAATGCAACATTCAGAGATACAATCTTGGGATATGAGCTCAAGAATGATCAATTACAGTTTCAATTTTCATCAGTTCCAGCCGACAAACACTGGTGGTTGAGTTTTCGATTGAAAGACACCATTAGTGATGATTATCTTTATTTTAAGGCAACCGAATACCAATGTGATGGAAAGGGAATCATTTCAATTACGGATAAGCGATTATATTCATATGACATGGCTAACAGTCGTTTCGAAGAATTCTTGCTTTGGAGTGATGACAGTTGGTATTTGTCCAATTGCCAGATTATTCGATTTAAGTTTATAGACCAGGTAAAAAATAAATTGCACTACTTGCCCAATGCGTTTCATACTGATTGCATCAAGTTTGACTATTTGAAATTTAAATTCAGTACGCAGTATGATTTAGCCGATAAGCAAGAAGTTATTTCTCAATTGAAGGATTTTTTGGAATGTGGTAAGAAGAACTAATTGTTTAACGGGATGAAGAATGTAAGTAAATATCTTTTAATAGCTCAATTGTTATTCTTAGTTGGTTGCGATCTGACAGCTCCGGTTGAGAAGAAGATTTTGTCAAAACCCAAGATAGCATCATTTGATTGGCAAGTGATGCAAAGTGGAGTACAATTTAAAGTTGAATTAAAATCGCCAATTGAGTTAGATTCACTGTACACTGATTACGGTTTAATCTTACTTGATGATTATGGAGGTAATTATTTATCAGATACAATTTATGCTAAAGGACAATCTGAATTGACGTTTTTTTTTCCTCGAGATTATTTTTCAATGCCTGATAACGTCTATGATAGTTTGATTGGAAATAAACATTTACATGGTGTTCGGCTTTTTGAAATGACTTCCGTCCCATTAGAAGGTAAATTGGTTATGAAGTATGGTTCTAAAACTACATCATGTGGTGTAAATACGTATTTTAATCATCGGATTATTTACGATTCGAAATCTTATATTTTCAAAAGGCACTTTGATTCAGAGGATTGCAGAAACTGTAATTTGGTTTACTATAAGGATAGTCTTTCGTATTTGAAGAAGATTGAAAAGTAGATGTATACAGAAGTAAACCACATGAAATTAAAACCATCCTATATTGTTTTGTCTTTTTTTCTGATACTCTTAACATTATATTCCTTTGAAAAACTAATGTATTTAGACTCGAATATTGCATGTGCTAAATTTATTTATCAGTCTGAATCTCGTGGAGTGAAATATGTACATTATACTGTCAAAATAAATGAAGAAGTTCATGATGGTTCAGTATCAATGGCTCAGCTAAAAATGAAATCAATGGACAAGTTGAAAAAAATTGATTGTTTAAAAGTTGAATATTCTAACTTTTCTTCTTTTTTTAATCGAGTGGTTGATAAAAGGGTTTTAAAGTAATTTCTAGTTAATTGCATTGTTTAGTATTTACAAGTAGTAAATGGCTTTTAATTAGAGCAAAACTGATGATCATCCAAAAAAGAGAACAAAATTATGATGTGGTTTTTTGACATGTTGTTGGTAGGTAATTATTCTTTTTTGTCGAGTGTCTTTTATTCAAAAGATGAAACTTACTTAGGTGTTGGAGCCAGGGAACACTCTCTTTTTTTGACTTCATTTCCGAATATTCTTCTAGCTCTTGCAGGACTGAATTTGATCAGTAAAACGTTTTTTGAAGAATGGAAAAACGATTCAGTTGGATATATAGTAGTAACGGTAATTTTGATTTTTTTCTTTGTTGTTTATATCGTGAAAGGCCGGATGGATGTTGTTTTATCAAATGTTTATTCTATAAAACATAGGGTTATTTATTCGGTTATAAGTTTCCTGTATTTTGGATTGGCTTTTTGGTTGTTTATAGTAAGTTAGGAGTGGTTTTAATAGAAATCAAATTTATTTTAATTCAAATTAACAATGTAAAAAGTGCAAATTGATCTCGAATATATTGAACGTGAATTACTGATTTATCAGAAAACAGTTTTTAGATATACTTATGATCTATGTAGCTTTTATGCAATAGATTTTGATGAGTTCACGAAAGATCCGTATCGTTTTATAAACAAATCTTTTCCGAAATCGGGAAGCTTTAAAGTAAATGATAGCCTATCGTATGATTATCATTTTCACGGAGGCGGATGTGATGTTAAGGTTTCTAACGGTTTAAAGCTAAACTACGATTTTGCCCCATTGAACAATTCTTTTGTAAAGACTAGTTCTTGGAAGTTTCAGGTTTTTTTAGAGTCGAAGTATTCTGATCTTACTATTGAAACAATTGAGATACATGAACTTTTCGAGCAACTGGTGATCCAAAATCGAATATTACAAAAAAGTGAATTCGGATCGTTGGAAATAGTAATTCGATGATTACAGAAAAAAATAAATATAGACTATTGTGGGCTGTTTTAGTCTTGTTTTTGGTGGTTTTTTTTTATAAATGGTGGCAAAATGATTACAATAAAGCAATGCTTGAAAAAGGATTACGGAATACTCCTGCTGTGATTATTAGAATCAGTGAAGGAGCAGCGAGAGTTCCAGCATATGGGGTTTTTCGATTTTCGGTAGATGGTAAAGTAGTCGAGTTTGAACAATCAGGTAATTATTTAGACTTTAATCCTGACGACACTGTCTTAATCGAATACGCCAATGCAGATCATTCTGTTGCTCGTGTAATAGACAAATACTACATGAAAAAATACGCGTATTTGAAGAAGATTGAAAAGTAGATTTCACCTAATAAAAGATAATTGATGAGAACCTTTCCTGAAATAATGATTTTTTTGCCAATTGCAATTTTCGCACATTACACGATTAAACATGGTTACACTATGGCCGAATTGAGAGCCTTGCCGAAAGATAAAGATGGTTACATAATAGCACCGATAATAAAAGGTAAATGAAAAACATTTTTTTTTTAGTTTCGATTGTATTGTTTTATCAATGTTCGACTAACCATTCAAATGCTGTTAGTGAAAAAATAGAACCATTTGTTCACGAGAAAACAGATCGTTGTATTCGAGAAGGTGGTGAAGAGTTCTTGTTTTTTTACGACGATTTTTCTTCAGAAGGAGCGGGAGGAAGTGTTTTCTTTGAAAATGACACAATAATCAATAAAATTCTATTCAGTTACGCTACGAGCATGGTGTATACTGAACAAATATATTGGTTTGAACAAAATAAGCTGATCAAATTCAAACAAAAGACAAACTATATTTTGCCCGATAAATCTGGTTATTCTGAGGAAGATAGTGTGGTTGTTGAAGGAGAAAAAATCTATAAAGAAAATAGTTTTAATGATACTATGTATCAAAAATTACTACATACAGCTGCTGATAAAAACCGATGTTGGAGCATTCAGTATGTAAGATGAGTAAGCATAAAAAATGTCTGCAATACCTAACCCTCCGGTCAATTAGGTGTTTTTTTAGTTTTGGGTTGGTTTTACATTTGTGGCTTGAATTCAGCACGTCAAATATCATTTCAGAAAAAAAATCAAAAATGGGTCATCGTTATATTGGAGAAAACAAGTGAGAACAAATTTCATTTATCGACCACTATAAAGACTAATGAACCGGTTTATATTTAAGAAGTAAAGTTCATGGAAAATCCTTATCGAAATGTAGAGAAGCTTGCAAATCAACTAGAGCGATTTTAATAACTAAGATTCGAAAAATGAAAAAATTAAACAGTATCCAAAAATACACAATGCTCGTCTTAAAAGTTCTAGTATTGATAACCATTTCTTGTAACAAACACAAGAAACCCGCAATTAATTCAACACCTCCATTGTTAGCCCCTTGCGGTATGCCTGATAATTCACTTTATAGCGCTTGGTTTACTGACACTGTTCACTATAATAAATACACGATAACGGATACACCTGATGTTGCTTACCCAAATTGTCATTATCATGTTAAATTAAAGTCTGAAAACAACGATGTCATAACGCATCTCTACTTTAGAGAAGAACCTCAAACCGGAATATACATACCGGGAGATTATCAAACTTTAGATTCAGATACAAGTTTTGGAATTAAACATAATAAAGGTTCTTTTGATTACATCTGTTTACCAACAGGTGATCCTGTTTATGTAAATAACAAGAATGGTGTTATCACAATCAGTTTTTGTTATCTAATGTTACGATTTGACTTTACAAATCAGTTTTGGGAAAACTCTATTGCGAAAATTGTTTTGGTGAAGTGACAATTGAAATTACTGTTTTTTGAGTTGAATTTGACATTGAATTCGACCAAAATTGGAAAGGACGATTCTATAATTAGAATCAGCCCATCACTTCCCAACCTTCTCAAATGTCCTTACCTCTTTCCTATACCTCACCTGCACATAATCGCGGGTTACTTTCAGGATAAAAATATTATCCAAGACTTGTTCGCCTTGTTTCACTTTGTACATGTAGCCATCAATGGCAATGAGTGTGCGCGGATCGTTGGACGTGGTTTTGCGCACCAAACCGTAATATTTGATGGTTGGCCACGGAACCACCACTGGTTCGGGTTTGGGCGGTTTTACGGTTGTTGCAATAGGAACCTGATTCGGATCGGTTGTCGGAGCTGTTTCTGTAGTAGCCAGTTTCCCCGAAAACGGATCGCGGTAATTGGCTTGTAAACGAAACGAATCGGGTTTTACGATTTTGCGTTTCATGACGGCAGCAGTGGTGTTTACTGGTAAGGTGTCATCCGCCTCGAAATTCGATTTCACGCGCATGAAGACCTGGTACCAAACGATCCCAACAACAATCAATAAGCCATATGTGAGTCCCTTGTTTTTCAATTGGTAACGAGCAATGAATGGTAAGTGGAAGGAGTGTCACCGATGTTTCCGGCTTCGTCTAGCACAATGACGCGCCAATAATACATGCCTGTTGCCAAGCCAAGCGTATTCAAATCTTCGGTGGCTGATGTTTGCGCCGAGTTATAATTTCGGGTAACGGTAATTGTGGAAAAATTGGTGGTGGTTGATAGTTGCAATCGCGCCTTTAACGGTGATAATACAACTCCCGAGTTGGTAGGGAAGGTCCATGAAAAAGCAACGTCCGGACTCAAGGTCAAACTAGCTGTACTGTTCGTAATCGGTGTTACCAAAGTTGCTACTCCCGGATCGGTGGTGTCTACGTAAAACACGCGTTTGGTGTAGGCAGTTTCGTTACCGTTGCTCAAATACGATTTCACGCCCCAGCAATAAGTGCCTTCATTGAGTTGTGCGCCCGTGTAACTGAATATAGAAACCGTTCCCAACTGATCGGCGATGTCTTTTAATGGTCCGGAAAAGGCCGCTGTTTCGTGCAATTCAAAGGTGTAGGTATTGGTTCCCGACAAGTTAATCCACTTGAATTGACCGTCGAATGTTTCGTTCACGTAGGCGTTTTGAGAAGGTACATCCAACACAACTCCGCCAATGTTCGATCCACCGGCTGAAGTGCCTACCCAAAAGGTATACGGCGCACTGGTTTTCGATTCGTAACCGGCATTTAACGCGGTAATGCGAAATTGATATTCAGCTGAATCGAGACCGATGAAGAAGTTGGTTCCCGTTACAATGGAATCGAGCGCATAGACTTCCAGGTTGGTAAAGCTCGGACTCACCACTTCCAAATGATATTTCGTAGCTCCGCTCATGGCTTCCCATTTAAAATGAACAGGATTCACGCTAACCGTGTCGTTCACTTGCGGTAAAATCACCACAGGAGTGTCGCCTGAAATGTCTTTTTCGATGATGTCTTTACAGCTTCCCAAGAGCAAAATCGCCCCGAGAAAAGCAATGAAACTAGCCTTTTTCATTTTGAACATAGTTTTGAAGTAATAACGTTGAAATCAGGTCGCTCTTGCCCGATACGAGGTCTTTTTTTGTTTCGAAATGCGTGTGAATGAGTCGTGCGTCTTCAAAATCCTTTTCCAGCGCATGAATGAAGCGCAATTGCTCCAGATAATCGCCTTTGATATCAATGCGGAAGGTATTGATGCTAAAATCGGGGTGATCGAAAGTATACACTTCCTCGATTTGTTGCACGGAAAGGTTGTTGCTTTTGCGCGCAAAGAAATTCAGAAATCCTTGCTGAACCTGTTCGATGGAAACATTTTCGCGCCCCAGTAATTTATTGATGGTAGCAATTTCCAGCTGCAAGTTCCGGATCGCCATTTGTGACGATTCGGCTTCGGCTTTTTTGAGTTCCAGTTCGTTGATATACGTGTTGGTTTCAATAGTAGTACTGAATGAGCGTTTGTAGGCAACAGCAAAGAGCAAAACTCCGATCACCAAAAGGGCCAGATTTTTCTGTTTATAGCTGTATTTTTCAAACAATGTCATTCGCTGATTTTTACGAGTAATTGAAATGTTGCTTTTTGATCGTTGATGCGCACGTAATTCATCAGCTCTACGCCCGAAATCCATTGTTTGCGTTCCAATGCTTCCATCCAATCATCTAAGACTTTACTGCTGCCGCTAAAACCGGAAATAGTGAGGTGTTTGGAATTCAGTTCTACTTTGCGTTTGGGTTTCAATGGTTCCAATAGCGGAAATGTCTCTAAACTCGAAAGCTGAATAGCCGCCGGAACCGAAGCCCCGATTTCATCCAAATAAAACGAGACGTATTTCGCAGACTGAATGCCCGAATTTTCGACCAATACCAATTTGCGCTGTTTTTCCTGTTGCAAACGATCACTCAAAGCCAGGTTTTCACCGTAACCGGCAATGTCTGTTTCCAATTGCGCCGCCACATTGTTGAGGTGATTGACGTAAAAGTAGTTTCCTACCAGGGCAATCAGGAAAAAAGCAAGAATGCCGATCCCCAATTTCACAAAACGCACAAACTCTTTGTAATCGGCTTTGGTTTGTGCAAAACGCGCTTCATCCAACCCTTGACGGTACTGTTCATTGGGTGCGTCGGTGAGTTGTTGCAGCGCCCGCACGTAGGCCGCATCCGTATCCAAAAATCCGGAATCGGTTGCCAAACGTTTTACATCTCCGGTATTGCGTTCCAGTTTTTTCAGATCGCCGTTTACGGTTTCGATCACAAAATCGAGTTGCAATTGACTGTTTTCAGAAACCAAACGAATGAGTGGAACCGGCCCTGTATGAACGCCCCACAAGAATATTTTTTGTGCCGAAAGTGCTTCCAGCAACGGTTCTGCCAATGAGCGTCTGATAAACGAAACACCAACAGTGCCTTTGAGCTCGTAACTACTGAAATAAAAATCGTCTTCGCCACCTGTTACCAACAAACTTTCGCGGTAATTTGATACATTTTCGGCAATTCTACTCAGTACCCCGAATCCGGAAAAATGAACGACATACGGCAGGTTTTTACCCGCTTTTTTGATCAATTCCTCCGCGTTTTCAACCGTTGTCCACTGCACCGAATCGAGTGAAGCTTGTTGTTTACTTACCACAACATAACGCATGTGCTGTTCCTGCTGTTCCAGTTGTACCTGAACCAACACCCATTTGCGCGGAGCGTGATATGTTGTTTTAAAAACCATTAATAGGTAATCGTAGGGCGAACAATGATGTGTAATTTATTCTTTTCACTGGTACGTTCGCGCGAGCTGAAAAACCATTTTAAGACCGGAACACGCGACAGAAACGGAACACCTTCGCCGGTATTCGATTTACGTTTTTTCTCCAAACCGCCTAGTAAAACCACTTCGCCGTTTTTCACACGCACCACCGATTCAAACGTTTGTTTGGTGGTTCCTGGAGGAGCTGTAATATCTGTACGCGCTTCAAAATCGTCGTTGGTCACCGTTATGGAAAGCGTCACGTATTCATCAGCTGAAACAAATGGTTTGATTTTCACTGTCAAATTCGCATCAATCGATTTCCAGATCTTAGAGGTCAACACACCTTGGTTGACCACCGAGTTTTGTACATCTACTTGTGTTTCTTGGTAATAAGTTGTTTGACCGATGGAAATACTCGCGCTGTGTCCGCTCAACGTGGCAATCTTCGGAGTGCTTTCAACATCAACAGTTCCGTTCGATTCCAGCAATTTCATCGATAAGTAAAAATTTTCGGTAACATTTCCCAGATTCAATACACCAAAACCGTTGATTCCGTCTAAAATAGCATTGATTGTTTGAGCACCCATGGTTACATCTACTGCCGGAAACACACTTCCTGATGTCGTTACAGGTTTGTCACCCAAACCTGCTTTTAAACCGCTTGAGATGGTATTGTTGCGGTTAGAAGTAATGAACATCACATCGATTTGCACCATAGGAACCACCACATCGATGCTGGAAAGAAAGGATTTTAATTCCTGAATCTTGCGGCTCGATCCGGAAACCACCAGCCCGTTGAGTTCCAAAAATTCGTTGACATCCAAATCGGTAAGCAAGTCTTTCGGAATAGAGGCTTTCACGTTTTCAATCGTGCGGTTTTCCATACGAATGAGTTCCGTAACACGAATACCTTCGGTTTTGTTTTCCCCGATCAAAAACACGCGGTCTTCAGGATCTTCGCGGTAGGAATACTTGGTGCCGTTAAACAACAATTCCAACAACTGCGGAAAGGTGGTGTTGTAGACTTCGAAACTGCTTTTACCTTCGGGTTTGTTGTACAGAAAGTAATGTGCTCCGCATTCCTGAGCTCCGGCGCGAATAATGTCCAGCAATTCCGCATTGTTTGCAATAATATCTAATGTTCCGAATGCATTTTTGGTGATTTGAATGCCAGTTTTCTCAAAACTACTGGTGTTCGGATTAAAGGTACTTCCGTTGCCGTTATTGGTGGTTGATTTCGGCGATTGAAACAAGTAATAAAATCCGTTTTCGTCTTTCTTCGATTCCAATCCGTTGGCCTTGGCGATCATGTCAAATACCTGATCAAACGGTCGGTTGAGGAAATAAGCACTCACTTGTTTATCGCGCACTTCAGGAGCCAGTACCACATTTTTTCCACTTAAGGTAGTAATGGCTTGCACTACTTTATATAAACTGTCGTTTTTCAGGTCAACCGATAAAAATTCGTTGGAAGGATTGTAGGTCACATCCACTTTCTTTTCCATTTTCGGCAGGGGAACTTCTTTCTTTAAGAAAGGCTTTTTGATGGCTAAAATGTTTCCTACGAATTGGTATTCCACATCGAAATTATCGTAGAGAAAAACAAGCACGTCTTTTACCTGTGCGTCAAAGAAATTATACGAAATAGCTTGGTTAAACGACGGATCAATACTGATATTGAGGTTGTTTTCCAATGCTAATGAATTCACCAACTCTGCCAACGGCAAACCCGAAACATTGAGTTGAACCGCATTGTTGTAGCCCGGAGATTTTATGCTCAGGCTGTCAAGTATCGGTCGTAATGTAAGTTCCGTGTACTGCTTTTGTGCCATCGCCGAAAGCGACAGGAAAAAGAGCAACAAGAGACACAGTAATTGTTTCATTGGATTTCAGTTAATAAAGGATAGGCTTCTTCCAGAGAAGTAGTTCCATCGTGAATGAGAGTAAGTGCTTGTTTGCTGAGGCTCACAATGCCACGTTCGTCTAACAACGGTTGCACGCGCATGTCGGCTCGTTTGATCGCATCTGCCAATTCCATGTCAATCGGAATGACTTCGTACACCGCTGTTCTGCCTTTGTAGCCCGTGTAATGACAGGCATCGCAGCCAACAGCTACAAATTGAGTGTCGGGAGCCAACGAAGGATCAATGGTGCGTGGCCAATCTTTCAAGACCGTTTTTTGTTCCACTTTGCAATTGGTACACAGTTTTCTGATCAATCGCTGAGCTACAGAAGTGTTGATGGTATTGGCCAATAAAAAAGGTGGAACGCCCATATCAATCAAGCGCGAAATTGTTCCCCAAG
>Ga0302296_1000982_pt1 | contig 21853 bp, 21 predicted proteins | sample III_Fen_N3_1_FD_194546 | JGI IMG/M metagenome (GOLD analysis project Ga0302296, IMG submission 194546) | Peat permafrost microbial communities from Stordalen Mire near Abisko, Sweden - III_Fen_N3_1 | ecosystem: Environmental > Terrestrial > Soil > Wetlands > Permafrost | place: Sweden: Abisko...
TTGGGTCTCGCTATTTCCAAATCGCGGACTTATTATTACCGCGATTTGGAAATCGCGAAACCCGTATTTTACTATTTATTTTTTCTATGACTTTCAATATCGCAAACCGCCTGTTCATAATCTACCAATCCTGTAACAGTCGGGTGATTTCCACAAACGGGACAATTATCGTTATGCTTTGTATGCACAGTTCTGAATTCCATCGTCTTTGCATTGAAAGTGAGCAACCTGTTTGTAAGTAAATCACCAACTCCGGTAAGATATTTCAATACTTCGGCCGCTTGAATGGTACCCAGCATACCGGCTATTGCTCCCAATACTCCGGCTTGTGAACAAGTGGGAACTGCATTAGGCGGAGGTGGCGAATGAAACAAACACCTGTAGCAAGCCGAGCCCGGCACATAAGTCAGTGTTTGTCCATCAAAACGAAGAATACCTCCGTGTGAAAAAGGTTTCTTAGCTATCACACAAGCATCGTTAATCAGAAATTTCACGGGAAAATTATCTGTTCCATCCACTATAAAATCGTAGTCCTGAATAATTTCCAGAGCATTTTCAGCCGTCAATAATTTTTGATAAGTAATAACTTTTACGTCTGGATTTATCAGATTTATTTTTTCTTTAGCCGAAATCACTTTGGGTTTATTTACATCGGGCGTAAAATGAATTATCTGACGTTGGAGATTGCTTAAATCCACTACATCGCCATCGATTATTCCAATTGTTCCAACTCCTGCAGCAGCCAGATAAAGTGCAATAGGTGCACCCAGTCCACCCGCACCAACAATCAGTACTTTGCCGTTATTTATTTTCTCCTGTCCCTCCACGCCTACATCTTGCAGCAGGATGTGTCGGCTATATCGTTGTATTTGTTCTTCTGTAAAATCCATGTTGTTCTGTTGAGTCGTTTTAATTTTTGAGTTGAAAGATTGATAACCGTCAACTATTAACTGATAACTGTCAACTGATAACTGTTTTGTCCGCCTCCCATAAAATAAAGAAAGTCCAATTCATCGCCATCCGAAACTTTTGTGCTGTCAAAATCTTCGCGATTCACAAACTGACCGTTTAATTGTATGGAAACCATTTCCGGCTGAGCTACATTATTTAATTTTATCAATTCTGTGATTGAAATTGATGTTTCAAGTTCTTGCGCCTTTCCGTTTACTGAAATTTTACTCATTTTATTCTGATTTATCTTGTTTAATATTTTGATTTTCTACTATACTTCAAACTGATAAAGTGGTGTCGACAAATATCGTTCACCCGTATCCGGCAATATAACAACTATCGTTTTCCCTTTGTTTTCGGGGCGTTTAGCAATTTCGGCAGCAGCATAAGCAGCAGCTCCCGATGAAATACCAATCAAAAGTCCTTCAGTACGCGCCAACTCACGACCCGTTGCAAAAGCATCTTCGTTTTTTACTTTGAAAATCTCATCTACCGTGTTTGGATTAAAAACTCCGGGAACAAATCCGGCTCCAATACCCTGAATTTTGTGTGGACCGGGTTTCCCTCCTGAAAGAACGGGCGAATCAGCCGGTTCAACGGCAATCACTTTAATATTCGGGTTGTATTTCTTCAAAACTTCACCGGTTCCGGTTATTGTTCCTCCGGTTCCAACTCCGCCCACCAGAAAATCAATTTTTCCATCGGTATCACGCCAAATTTCTTCAGCAGTAGTCTTCCTGTGAATCTCAGGATTAGCTGCATTTAAAAATTGTTGAGGAATAAATGAATGTGGGTTTTGCTTTTGCAATTCTTCAGCTTTACGAATAGCGCCACCCATACCCTCAAAGCCCGGAGTCAGTACTATTTCAGCACCCAACGCTTTCAGCAAGCTTCTACGTTCCAGACTCATGCTTTCAGGCATGGTCAGAATGATGCGATACCCTTTTGAAGCCGCCACCAATGCCAGTCCAATGCCTGTATTTCCGCTCGTTGGTTCAATGATAATACTATTCGATTTTAAAATTCCACGTTTTTCAGCATCTTCAATTAATGAGAGCCCAATTCTGTCCTTGACACTTCGTCCGGGATTAAAAAACTCAAGTTTAGCGATCAACGTTGCTTTCAACTTGCTTTTTTTTGAAAATCTGGACAATTCCAGTAGAGGCGTATTGCCTATTAAATCGGTCAGTTTTGTTGCTATTTTTGCCATGGATTTTGTAATTAATATTCTGAAGCAAAGATAGATTGGAAGAACTATTACTGAAATACCATTGATGTGGCATTTTTATACCCTATTTGTGGTATAAAATAATTCTAATCGGAAGTGTAGTTGACAATAAGACGCGAAATAAGAAGTCTTATGATTCAGATTATAAGTAGCAGGAGAGATATAATGTCGCATTTAAAAAAAAGAATGGAACGCTGATTTTACGGATTGAGCGGATAAAAACGGATGATAATTAAATGGATCTAAAACTGATTTTAGTCGTGCAAGCATGACAGATAAAACAATAAACTATTGAAAATAATTAACTACGTTGATCTTCGATTCCGACTAGTCGGAATTAAAATCCGTATAAAAATCCGCTATATCAGCGTTTCTTCCGCGACCGGAATCTTCGATCCGCGTTCTAATCTTTTTCCTTTTCTAGATTTACTTATACGACATTATATTTATCTAAGTACTTAACTACCATTCGGATGGAGGAAGATGAAAAAAAACATATAAAATCAGGATTCTGTATGGTATATAATTTTATTGTCGCCTTTTACTATTTTTCTAAAATAGAACTTAGCAAAATACTAAAACAAAAAAGGCAGACTGATTCTCACGAACCAATCTGCCACCAAATAATAATCTAAACCGTTAAACTTCTAACTTATGACAAGTATGCCAGGCAAATATAGTATTTTTTTTATTATGTATACATATATAAATAAAGATATTCATCTTCCCCTAGCAATAGTTAGTATATCACCTATTGGCTGCACGACTTAAAGTCATGTTACCAATAGACTACAATAAGTGCAACAAAGCTTATGCAGGTAGTAATAAGCTGATGACATGAAGGCTGCTGATAAATAAAAAAGCAGATCGATTCTCTCGAACCAATCTGCTACAGTCTTAATTTAAATCTGTCTGTCTATGCTTATGTAAAGTACGTGAGGCAAATATAGTATTTTTTTTATTACGAAACATAAATAAAGAAAAATATTCATCTTCCCCAAGCAATAGTTAGTATATCACGTATTGGCTGCACGACTTAAAGTCATGCTACCAATAGACTACAATAAGTGCAACAAAGCTTCTGATTAATATTCAAGGGGGTGTCTATAAAACTTTGGATACCCTCTCTTGAATAATTTCTTCCCTATGCAAGAGTTTGGCATAACAACCTTCTACTTTTGCTCCTTTATAAAAAACAAATAAAGTTACTATGCCAAAACTAAATATCCCAGACCCAAACTTCTATAAATTATTGGTAGAAAATATAAGCTCAGATAAGAAAACTGATATTACTATTGAGAATACCCAATCTGTGAAGAAGATAGATTGCAGCAACAAAAATATTTCCTCGCTCGAAGGGTTAGAACACTTTACAAACTTGACGCATTTAAATTGTTCAAATAATAAGTTGACATATTTAGATATAAGTAAGAACACTTTATTGGTAAACATAGACTGTGAAAGTAATAAAATCAAAGAATTAGATGTCAGCAAGAATATCTCATTGATAGAATTAAGCTGTGGAAACAATCAACTTACATCGATCGATTTGAGCAATAACCTTTCTTTAATGGAATTGTATTGCTACATAAATCGGATAAAAAAATTAGACATACAAAATAACTTGGCTTTAAAAGAGTTGTGGTGTTTTGGAAATCCATTAAAGGGTTGGGATTTAAATTATAATAAGTCAATAATCACGTTGAAATGTGATCACAACCAATTAATTGGGTTTATTCCATCCAGTTGTGAAAGTTTGAGAGAACTGACTCTAAATAATCTCGAAATGAAAGGATGCTACAGAACATGGACTATAAAATTCAAATAAAACAGAAGAACGATGCTTAAGATAGATATAAAAGATCCAGATTTTAGAAAACTAATAATTGAAAATGTGACTCCCAATAGTCAAGGTGATATCACAATTGAAGAACTGGCTTCCATAAAAGAATTGAATTGCATCTATAAGAATATCAAATCTCTAAAAGGTTTAGAGTATTTTACAGGACTAAAGGTGCTAAATTGTTGTGGAAATAAGTTGAGATATTTAGATGTTAGCAATAACCGGCTTTTGGAAAAAATTGATTGTAGTAAAAATATAATCAAAAAAATAAATCTAAGAAATACCAATAGATTAGTTGAATTGAACTGTGGATATAACAGATTGACAAAACTGGATTTAAGTTATAGCAACAATATGAGCAAGTTATATTGTCATTGTAATCAAATAAGAACATTAATCATTATACTGAATTATGTTTTAGAAGACATCTACTGCTTTAACAACCCGCTTGATGGTCGTTGTTTTAACCACAAGCAATCTATTATTAATTTTAAGTGTGATCAACGTCAATTATTTAATTTTAGACCTGCCACGTGCTCCAGCCTGAAAGAAATAGCTCTGGTTACTTATTTAGTTGAAGATTTATACAACATATGGTCTGTAGGCTTAATAAAAGAGACTAAAGTTATCAATACATTCGACGAAAATAACTTAAACACAATAGTGAAGTATTATCATGAAGAAGAACAATCCTCTTTAAAGAAAAGAATTGATTCAAAAGCAATATGCCATGTTCTTGGAGAAAACAATGAGGAAATATTGGAAAGTTTTAAACTCTTTAGTTTGAAATCACCTAATACTTCGTGTCGCGACTCACTATTAGATAGATTTATTTTTCAACCTCCTATAAATAAGCAAGAGTTTCAACCCGATGAAGTTCAAATACACATTAATATTGGTGATGAGTGTATTCCGCTTATTATAAAAAAATATGATAACGAGTTTTATTTGAGAAAAGAGAAAGTCCTAAATAGTAGGATAGAAGAATATCAACTATCTCATCCAGAATACTCAGCTGAACGGGTTGCTAAATTAGTTGCATTTAAATTAGCTATATCTCGGGCAGTTCTTGATTATTTATATTCTCTTAGCGATTATGAAACAAACAAAAGTAAAATTGAGTGGTCTCGTAATTATGACGCCAATAATAATCGTGCAGGTGCAACATATTTAAAAGAAAGAATTAATTTCTACAGACCAAAATTCCCTGACTTTTCAATGAAAAGGTTACTTAGTCTTGTAGCCTATAGTCTCACCTTTGAAGATTATCAATACAAAGATTCATAATTAATGAACTCTCCCAAGTATTTTATGGGAAAAAGCCTAAAAAAGAAAATGAACAATACAAACCATTAATAATAAGGAAATATGAAATTAGAATTTACAACACTACTACTATTTAGCCTGCTATCAGGACATATAGCATCTCAGAATGTGACCGAAGCATTTTCGTATAAAGGAAATATATATGCACAAGATGGCAAAATCTATTTTCATCAAGTCACCAAGTCCGGATTAGATACTTTACCATCATTATCAAAAGACAGACATTTTTTAATCTACTTGCGACATCAACAAAGTGGTGAAATCAATCTTACACAAATTATTCGTTATGATCTACGCACCTCTACCGAAGAAGTATTAGTTCAAGCTTCCGAAGATAATCCGAATGTTAGTACATCCATTTCGTATGCTAATTCTGATAACTATCCTTTTTCTTGTCTGGGTGACATCATGAATATGAAATTATCGCCCGATAACGAGCGAATATATTTTGAAACAACAGCATGGACAGTATCTCATGCCATTCATTATTATGTTATTTCTACTGGTCAAATTTATTTCTTCCATTCCGGAGATCTAAATAAAATCTACCCGAATGGAATGTTGAATATTCAAACAACGGATCTTGCTTTCGACAAAAAAGGAAATTCAGCAAGATATGTACAATATTGGCTTTATGATAGTGATGGAAAGAAAATAAAACCATTAAGCAAGAGAATATTTTAATCTGTTTAGTTTTTCAAAATTAATCAGCGATTGAATTATTTTTGAAGGTTGTGCTTCCATCTGGCATATCTGCCTTTTACTTTTACTGCCAAAAGTCAAATGTATAAAAAAAGAGGAGATAATAGTATGGCTAAATCATCAATTAGTTTTCAGAGCAATGACGAAAAAAAGAATATAAAAAGATCTACAGAAGTTGTAAAAATACAAAGAAAATTTTACGACTCAGAAAATAATCTTGTGTTGCCCAGAGATGCCAACCGCTATTATAATTGGAAATGTGTAGCGTTCAATGAAAGCACCTTAGATACAAAGTTACGAGAATTAGGATACCTTCTCTCACATGGTTTTGATTTTAGACAGTCTATATTAGATTACAAAAAAGGTCAGGAGGCTTATGTAAAAATTTCAATTCCACAAACATTCATTTTTTACATCATGTACTTTCGTTATAGAGATTATTACCATTTTATAAGCGAAATATTGGAAAAATTATCTGAGAAAAAACTTATTCAACTTTTTATCGACGAACTTAATTTACTATACAATCATTTTACGGACGAGATAAATTGTTTATTTTGGACAGAAGAAATAGTGAAAGAAGCAGTAGAAAAAGTGGACAATGCTAGCAGTGAAAAGGATAAACTCCTTAGCTTGATTACGAGCAGTGAAATGACTAAAATGGACGTGAATAAAAGAGACTTGTAAAACAGCTAAGTAAAAATATTTTTAGAACTGGATTATTGATACTATTAACTATATTTGCAAGGAATTTAGCACATTCATATTTTGAATAAATTATTGCAGGAAAGTAAAATTACAACTCAAATTTAGTATATTATGATTGATCAAATTAAAATAAGCTTTCAAGACCTTGAATCTCTCTATGCTTCAAAAATCAAATTAGGATTAATCGATGAACTTAAAAATCTAGAGGCTCTTGAAAAGGATGAAAGACCTCCTGCCAATCCTTTATTTATAAATATCAATGAAGTCGAATTTAGGAATGCTACCATTCGCATTATGTTCTTTGGTCAGGAAACAAATAGTTGGGGAAATACAATTAAAGCTACTTGGAAAAACTCACAAGAACTTTATAAAACATTTTTCTATGAAACAATGAAACAGGGAAAATATAATGGTTCTTTTTGGCCAAGCATGAGAAAATTAAAAAGCCGTTTAGAAACTAATATTTTGAACACAAAGATTGAATTTGTTTGGAATAATATTTATAAAATTGGAAACCAAAAGCAAAATCTAAATTGTCCAACAGAAAAAATCAGAAATATTGAAAACAAGTACTTTGATATAATCAATGAAGAGATAAATATTTTAAAACCTAATGTATTACTATTCTTTACTGGTCCAAATTATGAATATCGATTAAAGGAAGTATTTGGACAATTTATTGATATTCCTTTATCTCCAAATATTGAGAAAAGCCGACTAGCACGATTAAATCTATCTAACAACATTTTGGCTTATAGAACCTACCACCCACGTCCTCTTCGCCAAAAAAAAATATTTGATGAGTACATAAATCTCATTATTGAAGATATTCTTAAGCACATGAATGATTTTCAACCAATTAAAGGTTGAGAATAGCCAACAACAACCAATATCAAAAATTTCATTGTTCATTACTTATTATCCTTGACCAAATATAATTATTCAACTCTATGCCCTCAAACCTCTTTAACCGCTATATATGGCTGGTAGATACTATTTACCGTACCGGACGAATTACATTGGAAGATATTAATCTGAAATGGATACAAAGTTCCATTTCAGATGGAAACCCTATTCCAAAACGGACATTTCATAATCAGCGGATAGCTATTGAAGAAATGTTTGATATTAGCATCAAGTGCAATCCTGGGACTTATGAATATTTTATTGAGAATGCTGAAGAGTTGGAAAGTGGAAGTATGCGTCGTTGGTTATTAAACTCATTTGCTGTCAACAATATGATAAATGAGAGCCATAAACTAAAGCAACGTATAATCTTCGAAGAAATTCCTTCCGGTCAGCAATATCTCACAACCATCATAGAGGCTATGCGTGATGGAATGAGGTTGAAGATGAAATATCAGTCGCATTGGATGGATAGTGCAGTTGAATTTGAAGTGCAGCCCTATTTTATAAAAGTGTTTAAGCAACGTTGGTATGTTATTGGGAAAAGCGACAAACTGCGGATTTATGCATTAGACCGTGTAGAAAGTCTAGTACTCGGTAGTCGTGCATTTAAAATGCCAACCGATTTTGATCCACAAAAGTACTTTGAGGATTGTTATGGTATTATACATGATGTAGATATTACTCCACAGCTCATTAGAATTAAAGTTTTCTCCCGTCAGGCAAAATATGTAAGAGCATTACCCTTACATCACTCCCAGAAGGAAACAGAAACGAAAGCGAGTTATTCCATTTTCGAATATTTTATTAAGCCTACATTCGACTTCAGGCAAGAATTACTATCAATGGGAGAAGATATCGAAGTGCTCTCACCAGAATCGTTCAGAACTGAAATAAAAAAAGTATACAACAATGTCATGAAGTTGTACCAATAGCCCTTTCACATATTCTAAAGCAACTTCGTCACTCCGTTACACTTAGTGGGGGCACGACTCAGGGTCTCACCCCCACTATTCAAAACCTCACTCCCATTAGTGCTTTCAGCGCTCTACTCATTAGCCGTCGCAAAGTCATCCTATAACCTGAGTTCGGGATAAGCTAGATGAAGTTATCAAATAAAACACTCCGCTAGGAGTTATCTATCAATAGAATAATTCAATAGTTCGAATTTTTTCTCCGTAGGAGATATACAACAAAAGCCTTATTCATGTCCTACGGACAACTATTTCTTGATTTATTGGATTTTCTATGGTTATTGATTGCCTATGGCAAATTTAATTAGCTCATATGTTGCATTATAACTTAAATGCTTATCCCGAACTCAGGTCTATAGGTATCACCTAACGAGAGTACCTACTAAAAACACGGCAGTTCAAAAAAAATTTACCAAATTATATACTGTTTTAAAAATATTATATATATTTGTGACGTTAAAACGTAACATTGCTATAATTTAGCATACTGAAGTACAAATCCAACTTACTGTAGGAATAATAGTGAATACTGTTGGAGTAACAGTGCATACTATTGAAGTAAAAGTATAGACTGTTGGAGTAACAGTACGTACTATTGGAGTAAAAGTATACACTGTTAGAGTAACAGTGCGTACTATTGAAGTAAAAGTATACACTCTTAGAGTAAAAGTACGTACTATTGGAATAAAAGTATACACTGTTGGAGTAACAGTGCGTACTATTGGAGTAAAAGTATGCACTGTTAGCGTAAAAGTACGTACCGTAGGAGTTACGAATAACTATTATTGACTCCCGAAGCTACTGAGCACGGGAACTTTAAACCAAATAACTAACTGATTTTCTGATTGTTTTCTATTTTCTTATAAAGATTGGTAGCGCATACTAAAATAAGGGAATATCTCGACCGCGAACATCCGCACTTACTCACCGAGAAATACGGTTGGCTGTACTTAACTGCCGCAGCACTTTTTGTTGCCCTGAGCATAAATCATCAACAACCCCACGGACTTCATGACTGGCAGCATCCGTATAAGTGGGGTATACTTGCAGGCTTTGGATTGATTCCAATGGTTATTTTTGCTGCTATTTATATACTTCTGCCTCGAATTTTCTCCGGTAGTTTTACTAAAACTAACTGGAACTACCGAAAAGAGATCAGCTCGCAAGCCATTTTTTTCGTTACAGCCGCCACTGTCAACTAGGGATATGCCATAATTGAACTACCCTACTTTCAGGCAACGGTGAATTCCTTCTTTCATTTTCAGTTTTATTTCCTCGAATACGATGCTCCGCCCATTATCTCTATTTCGCTATTAATAAGACTTAAACATACAAACCGCAGGAATAAACCGATACAGGAAAACAAAACCTACCTGCCTGAGCGAGCACAAAGCTCTTCGCCCGTTGAAATACCTGTAAGCTATAACAAGCTGCATTTCGACCTGAACAATGTGATTTACATCAACAAGTATGTAAACAGCCTGCAATTTCATGTATTCCGCGATGGCAACTGTGAAGTGCTGGAATGTTTGGGAACTATCAAAGACTTGCGACTACAACTGAAAGAATATCCGCAACTGATTCAGACTCACCAAACGTTTGTGGTAAACACCCGCTGGGTAAGAGGACTGAAAGGTAACTCGAACGCTATGGAAATTTCATTAAAAAACTGCCCGGACAAGGTGCAGGTATCACGCAAATTTGTGGAACAGATAAAAAAAACAGTAATCCTGAAATAAAATACAATCCATTGATATGCCCTTCTTAGTTAATTATCACAAAAGCTAGTTATTTGCCACAAAATACTACCAAACACCATTTTGACTTATAGAAAATTAAAAACTTCAGGTATCTTTGAAGCGTCGAAAGTCATTGAGACTGTATCAAAAAAACATTTGAAACCGCCTCATGACATCGAAAAACGAACAGAGATCTTAAAGAAAAGTTTAATTTAAAAAAAATGAATGTTATGGCAGATGGATCTAGAATTCCAAGAGGTATTGGTAGTTTTAATTTGTATATCATCACTACCTGTGCATTTTTATTGGCAGGCGATCCCAACAATGCTGAACGCTTAGGCATATTAGCCGAAGAAGCAGCTAAATGGAACGGATTTCTTGCAGAGTGGACTCCATTGTACGCAAAGTACAGTGATAAGAAGAACAGTAGGACTACCGCTGTGAAAGATCAATTGATGGATATTATCGACCGGTGTGTAGGATTGGACCAAACGAGTCATATACTCGACCGCATCGCGGCTTCACCCAATGTGACGATTGTAGACATGGAAACCTTCAACATCAAAAAAGGTGTTTTACAAAAAGTCACCCGATCAACATCCAATACACCTATCAGCGAAGGTGTAAATGCCGCCCTTCAGTCGTTAGGAGGCGGATCGTTCGCAGTAAAATGTCACAACAGTACCAGCAGAGCATCCATACTGGATGTTGCCGACAGTGTACAGTATGCTTATCTGGTAGGAACGACTCCTCCCGAATCGGTTAAAGCAGCAGGACTGACAAAAGATTTATCCACCAAAGCTTCGTTTACACTGCCTTTAGGCCCAGAAAACTCGGCTAAGTACCTGTACATCTATTTCCGTTGGTACAACACCAAACACCCTGAACTGGCAGGACCGTGGAGTGGATTGCAAACAGCACTGATTGTATAAGAATAACCTGGATTATTGCTAGTGGGGGTGCGACTCGGAGTCGCACTCCCACTTATGCTTTAAGCCCTGCTTTAATTGCTGTTCGGCTTTACGAGAAACCCTGTAGACGGATAGACTGCTCAGATTTCCTTGTACTTTTTGTAATCGATACCGAATTTATCCAATCGCAGACCAAGTATTCGACGGGTTAGTCCTAAATCATCGGCTGCTGCTGACATATTTCCTTTATGATTTTCGAGAGCTTCTACAATCATTTCATACTCTACAATTTCAAGTTTAGCTACTAATCCTTTTTTAATTGTTGTACCGGTTGATATTGGTGTTTGAAGCGAAAGCGGCAAATCATATCCATGAATTGCATCATCTTCAGAAAGAATAACTGCTCTCTCAATGACGTTTTCCAACTCACGTACATTTCCGGGCCACGAATATGAAAGCAACATTTTCTGCACAGAGGTTGATATTATCTTTATGTCTTTATCAAATTTTCTGACAAAATGATTTACAAAATGTTCGGCAAGTATAAGAATATCGCTGTTTCTATCGCGAAGTGGCGGAATTAATATCGGGAAAACATTTAACCGGTAATAAAGATCTTCCCGAAAAGTACCCTCCTTTACCATTTTGAATAAATCACGGTTAGTAGCTGCAATTATTCGTATGTCCACTTTAATCGTTGCATTTCCGCCCACCCGTTCAAACGAACGTTCCTGAAGTATTCTCAGAAGCTTGGCTTGCATAGGCAGTGAAAGTTCTCCAACTTCATCCATAAAAATAGTACCACCGTTTGCATCTTCAAACCGACCTTTTCGTGTCTTATCAGCTCCTGTAAACGAACCTTTTTCGTGCCCGAAAAGTTCACTTTCCACTACACTTTCAGGTAAAGCAGCACAGTTGAATTTTATAAATGGTGCAGTTGCCTCCGGGCTATTATAATGTATGGCACTTGCAACCAACTCCTTTCCGACTCCACTTTCGCCCAGAAGCAGCACGGTAGATTTGGTTTTTGCAATTTTATTAATCAGAGAATACACTTCAAGCATAGGTTTTGAATTCCCTATAATGTTTGAAGGATGAAATTTTTCTTTGAGAGCGTCTCTGAGTCGTTCATTCTCTAATCTTAAAAAAGTACTTTCTTCATTATCTATAAGATAAATCTCAACGGCCTGAGCAATCATGGTCGCTATAATTTCGAGAATCTCTACATCGTATTTAAGAAGATCAGGATTATAACATATTCTCTCCACGCTGATGGCTCCCAAAACCTTTTTGCCCAGTTTGATGGGGATGCACACAAAAGAAAGATTTGCATCGTCGGGTGTTGTCAGGCTTTTTGTTCGGTTTAAGAAGGACGGTTCATCGCCAATTCGGGGGACTACTACAGCTTCACCCGTTTCAACCACTTTGCCGGTGATTCCTTCACCGAGCGAATAAACACCTCTTGTTTCTTCTTTTTCAGTAAGCCCTATACTATCATGAATAAATATTTTGCCGGTTTTACTGTTGAATAGATTTACCATTCCCCGGATAACGCCCATATCTTCCTCCATTATTTTCAACAATAGAGATAGCGTATCAGTTAAGATCTCACTTTCAATAACGACTTTACTCATTTGCGATAATGGGGAAAGCATTTCTCCGCGGCATTTTATTACATTATCTAATTCTCGACCGTGACAAAAATGTATGATACGCGGTTCTGTTATTTTTGTTTTTAGCGTGTTCATTGTAGTTCCCTTTCTCTTTTGTGTTACTTGATTCAACGGTGTAGTCATTTAAGATTATAAACGACTGCTGTATTGGTATAAAATAATAGATAAGGGTTAACTCTTTAATTGACTGTGATTATAGAAATTCTCTGATTTTCTCTTTTATCGCATGTAGTTCGCTATTCCTGATAAAATCCCAACCAATCCAGTTGAGTTTTTCACCCGGAAACTGGTTCTTTACTTTAGAATTAGTAGCTACAAGTCCATATTCTTCAAACATTTTCCCGACCTCTTCACCGGTCAGAAAACGAATAACATCTTTATACTTCTCAAAAGCTCCTTTTTTGACGAGCAGTTGAACAGGAATTAAAATTGCCCCATCATTCGGCCAAATAATTTCGAAATCAAACAAATTCTGGATTCTCTTTGCATAGGAATAGGGCATTACGTATACCGATGCATCTATTTTGTTCCCCGAATCAATCAGTTGCAACATTTCTTCGGGATGAGTCCGAACCAATGCATTCTTAGACAATTCATTTATAGCTCCGTATCCATACTCCTTTACAAAATGTAAAAAAACGGTATTACAATGAAAATCTTTATCTCCACAGAAAGCTATGCTGCTTTTCAATGAAGGATTTAGCAATTCATACCATTCCTGAGGAGGTTGAGTATTATTATATTTCGACTTATCTACCACCATGACCAGTGCTTCCGCTGCCAAAAATCCAAATACATTGGATGGGTGGCTAATATTTGTTCCTGTAAATACCGAATGCAGAGGATAATGAAACGTCTCAAAATTTCTGTCATTCATCAATCTACTGGTACGATGATAAAGACTATTTATATCAGTGGTAATTAAAATGTCAGGAAATTGGTTAGCAGATGCCAGTGTCTCAATTTTATTATAAAAAATATTTTCAAGACATGTGCTTCCATTAAACACTACCGCACCATGCCCATCTTCTGCATATTGAGGAAACTTTTCTGCAAACAAACTTTTGAATGCCGACTGCAAAGCAACAGGTAATACGGAGACAATAAATGTATTTGCTTTGTGTTTCTTCAGATGCGGGGTATCATATCTAACCTCACCCATATTCATTTCCTTATCCGACAGGATGGGGAATGCTGAGTTACCGTCGAGCAAATATCGGGTTAGAGCTGTTTCAATATTACCCGGTTTCTGACTTATGCTATTAAATGGAACAGAGACATTCTGTTCTTTTTCCAAAGGAGATATCTCATCGTTTTTTAACTTTTTCATAACTTATACCTTTTCAATGTAAACATATATTCCCTTACTATTTATCGTTATACATGCAATAGGATATCGATAAATAAAAAAAATGCAATTTGTTATACCACAACTAATTGCTTGCATAAAATGGCGCAATTTACATGCCACACTAAATCAATTGATAAATAACTAAGAATGTGACAGATAAAAAAATACGCTTTCGAAAACTCATACATTTAGGAAGTTTGATATAAAATGAAACGACAAAAATGTATGAAATTTAATACAAAATACCGGACGATATAAACTTTTCTCAGAATATTGATCAAAATGCTGCAAGAAATAATATCGACAAAAAACCTCAACATACTTACGATGTTGGGGCTTTTCGTCAAAAAACAAGTACCGCATTTATGCGAATACTGTGTCATTTTTTAATAATGAGCAATGGATCTTTTCGCAATCACTCAAAAAGTGGCAAGTCGTTACGACTGGTGTCATGTGTCTGCCGTCTGAGACTGGTGTCATGCGTCGGGACTGACTTGCGTGATAGAAATATAGTATGCGACTTAAGACCTTGTGAACTATGGGAAAGTATAATTTTTAGATTGAATTAGTCTGTAAGAATTATAAATAATTGAGTTTTATCTTATGTTAATGTAATTTGTTGTTCCGTTTCCAACTTTAGAAGTTCCGGAATACAGGAGTCGGAAGTGTTGCATGTAGAGCAATCTTCGTGACCCGGCAACTGACTTAGTTTAATAGTTTTGCGGTGCAAAAGCCCGGTTTCGAAGTCTAGGGGAACAATTGTCATTTTCCAAACTTCATCGGGTAGTAATTTTACCGCCATATCGAGCTGAAACAATTCGGAAAGGGCTTTTAACCATATCAGCTTCTCGCGACAAAGAACAGTGAACTCTTTGAAGTGTGTATTTTGAAAGAACGAAATTATTACTTCTCCAGCTTCAGATTCGGCATTACAGTTATCCACATGGCAAATGTCGAGCTTATAGCTAAATTGCTCCGGGTCGTCTACCATTTGGGGTTGTGGAACGGAACGTGCCTTTTCGGCTTGTTTAATAAGTATCTCGGTGCGAATATGATTCAGTAATGCTGCATTTAGTTCGCCTTTGTACACCCAGATATTAATATTATATTCCTCCAGCACGGGCTTGGCAAATCCCACTACATTTTTGAGGATAATCTGATTACAATTGTCTAATTGTGCTATGAATTGTTCGGCCTTTGAACGGATAGTATTCATGGTGAGTTCTCCATCCATATCGTGCGACACACGGCTCACTCTTTTCCATTCTCCGCTTTCATCGCTGTATGTTTCTACCATTCCACTGGAGAAAAACGGGAGAATCGTAGCTTTTGCATTAATTAAAACGGCTATTTTCATGTGTTACATCTCCTTTTCTTTTTATTGAATTCTGCTCAAGATACGTTCAACAACCTCCCGAGCAACCACTCAAGCCAGGTAAATTAATTTGCCTGCGATACGAAATATCATCCTCGATAATTGCCGGTGTAACGGTTGCGACCAACAATCCATCGGGGGTTTTATCAACAACTGCTACCAACTGAAGTATTTCAACAGCCCGGTTGAACCATTTGGGTAAATGCTCACAAGCTATGGTCAATTTGTGAAAATTGGTGTGGCGCAGAAAAGGTACAAGAATATTCATTGAATTTTGCGACCTATCGTTACGCAGTATCGAAGCCAGATCAATTTCATATTCAGCATCTCTCTCGTCGCCCACCAAAGTTGGCACAATTTCTTTTTTTACATTTTTGCTCAATGCTTTTTCCAGTTCTGTTTTTACGTGGTTCAATAGTTCCGGCAGGAAGAGTCCATTGAATTCCCATACTCCAATACCTTTCTCAGCTAGCAATGCAAGCGAAAGCCGTTTAATATTTTCGACAATAAGCAAATTGCAGTCTTCAAACTCCGAAGTCAACATACTTATTTTTAATTGAACATCCGCCAAATCCCGTTGATAACTCATGTCGAAAGGAATTTGATTAATACATTCCCATTTCGAATCTTCGTTGGAATAAATTTCAATTACTCCTGAACTGTAGAAAGGTAGTATCTGACTGTAATCGTTTATAAAGACTGCTATTTTCATTGGAATTTGGGGTTAGTTTATTTGTTAATTTGCTGATTAGCTGATTTGATCTTGATCAACTATCCACTACCGACTAATAACTACAACCTTGTAATTCGTAACTATTTAAAGTATTTCCCGGTTGTTACCGCTGGAGTTAGTTCAATTACTCCGGTAGCTTTCAGCATAGCTGTCGGATACGATTTCCCGGCATGCTGCGGTGTGAATTTCTTTACCACTTCGTCAAGCACCTGTACCTTTAGCGAATCATCATCGATGAGTTTTGCAGTTCCTAATATTATAACACTTTGATAATCGGTATTGGTATCACATGGCAGTTCATGGTCATGAATCAATCCGTTCATTTTGAACACTTCAAAACCTATTTTCGGATTGGCTTTGATATAGTCAATTTTCTGACCGGCACATAGTCCGTGAATATAAATTTTACCTTCTATTACCACGTAATGTACGGGGGTGATATACGGAAAACCTTCAGGTGAAACCGTTCCTAAATTTCCCACTGATTGGCTTAATAGTAAAGCGCTTATTTCCTCTGTCGACAGAGGATGTTCGTTCATTCGTCCTTGCATAATTATAAAATAGTTACGAGAATTTAGTTACGAGTTACAAGTCTTATTCTCTGGTTGTTATTACAATATCTCATTTTCAAACGCTAACAATGTTGAATTCACTCAGGCTTCCACCGGCACTCTTTTTGCTAATTGCCTTACTGCAGCCACCCTGCTTTTGTCGAAAAGTTTCTGCACTTCTACACACAGTACCAGTGCATTTTCCATATCTTTTTCATCAGGATTAGGATGGCGGTATTCGTCGATAGAGCAAATACCAAAAATCCAGTCCATAGCTTTTATGCGTCTGTTTAGCTCTTTGGGAACTTCTACCAATGTTTCTACGGTCTTCATTAGCGTGATGTAGTTATGATTCCGTGGATCTTCACCGTACAAGTCGCAGAGAGCAACCAAATAACGTTCAAGCGCAACCGCAGCAATATTGAAAACCAAACTGGGGCGTTGCTCATTGGCCTGAAATTGTAAAGCTCTATGGTAATAACCTTCAGCATCGGCATAATTGAGAGCAAAGGACTCTTCATCAATCATTATTGATTCATATTCAATCATAGCAATTTTCCTCCTCATAATTTTCTTTGAACACCGATACTTTAAAGTAGTTACGAGTTACAAGTAAAAAGTTACAAGTTTTAAAATGTTCAGTTTACTTTAAAAGATATCGGTGTGCAAAGTTGAAAAAAGTATTTATTTCGTAAATAAATAGTATTTGAAGTCCCCCTCTTACTCCCTCTCCTTGAGGAGAGGGTTGGGGTGAGGTCTTACCACACATTCAAAACCCACTCTTTGTTGTGTTTGTATTCCATATCGGTAAAAATATGGTTTGCCATTTCTTCGGCTAACCAAATTGCTCCATCATAACCAACCACAGGATGACGGAAACCACCGGCACGATCATAAACAGGATAGCCTACGCGAACCATCGGAATGTTATTGTCAATGGCTACATAACGACCTTTTGAGTGACCCAAAATCAAATCCAGTTTTAATCCTTTATTTTTTATTCGGTCTTCCAGTTCCCAAAAGTCAGCATTGGTTACCACTTCCATATCAAATTTCACACTTCCAGTCAAAGCTAAGATACGTGGATCATTTTTATAACCGGTATTGTCATCTCCCAAAAGAAGCAATACTGGCTCCATTTCCAAATCAACACAGTATTCGGCTAACCCGATTACTAAATCCGGGTTTCCATAGATAGCTACTTTTTTGCCGGTAAGGAACATGTGCGATACATCAGCAATGGCATCTAATGCTATACCGCGCTTACGAACCAATGATTCAGGAATAGCTTTACCGGTCATTTTCTTTACATTAGCAAGGAAAGTATCAGTATTGCGAATACCTATCGGTGTTGGTCCGATAATAGTAGGAATATCAAATTCCTGTTCCAGGTATTTTGCAGCTTTTCCACCTTCGTATTTATTCAAAGCAATAGTTCCGATTGCATTAGCAGTTCCCTGTAAATCTGCAATGGTGGTTTCGCCATGTCCTACATGGTTACCGTCAGGCATAATGGGGGCATCGAAAGTTTCAATCTCGAACAATACGGTAGCATCTACATTCATTTCGCTGAGTAAGGCTTTCAGTTCGGTAACATCTGCCGGATTTACCCAACCGGTTATCAGGTTGATTTTACCATTCGATTCGGCTTCTTTTTTTGCAAAATGTTCTACAAATGCTTTTACAGCTACATCATATCCGCTTATCTGGCTACCCACAAAGCTGGGAGTATGTATCGGAATCAGATGTACTTCTCTATCAGCGTATTTGGTTTTCAGAAGTCCTTCCTCTAATTTTATAACCACACCATCAATATCGTCACCAATCACCTCAGTAGAGCAAGTAGTGATGATGGGAATAATTTTCAAATCGGGATAGCGCATTAATAATACATCCACCCCTTGTTCTACACGATGTAATGCTCCGAATACCGCAGCATCTTCGTGAAGAGAGGATGATGCCAACTCAAAACTTTCTTTGAAATGTTGCGACATGGTAAGTCGCACAAACATTACACAACCCTGACCACCGTGAACAAGACCTATACAATCCTTTACTCCAATACTTACATACTGTGCTCCGGCTGGTTGACAGGTAAAAATCGGGTTTATAACTCCGACTCTATCTTTTGCATTTATATTACAACTCATTATTTTACTTTTTATGTTAGTAAATACCTTCGGAAAACAAAACCGCTAGAGAACGGAGGCATTGTCAACTAAACTATCGTTTTACTTCTAACCGACTTTGTTTTCCGAAAACTACATTTCATTAATACTTCTCCTTGACCAGTTCCTGATTTAGTGAAGCATGAACCATGGTGTGATCCATTCGTTCCTTCAGCAAGTCCAGAATTTGAGCTATATCTTCTTTCGATGTTTCAGCAATCCAGGGGAAATATCTTTTAAATGATCCCTGCAAAGACATTGCTTCACTCCAATAATACCTGTCGGCAGTAGTGTCATCATCTTTGGCATTTTCCCCACGAAGCAATTGTTTCGTTTTGGTCAGAATTCGTTCATTTTGAATTAATCTATCCCATCCGCGTGAGTTGTATTGCCATAAACAATGTTTGGTGATATACCATTCCAGTTGAGCCATTTTTTCTTGGGCAATCTTATTATCCATAATCTTTTATTTAAAAAATTTATTCAACATCAACTATTTTGCCTTTTAATATCGTTTCCAGAGGCACTTGTCTCCATTCACCGGTTTCCGGATCCGGAAATGTATATTGATTTTCTTCCATTTTTTTACGAAGTCTTGGAATTGGATCGTAATCACCTGTATATTCCCTTAACACTGTTGAATTTTTGATTTCGTCACTCAGGTTCACATCCGACAATGATTCACGGGTAGCAAAACCTCTGTCTGTAGGTATTTCATCCTTGCTGATATCCAAATGAACCAAGCTATGTGCCGGAGAATAAACACAGTTATAAATATCTCTGGCTAAACGTACCCAGCCTTCAAATCCTTTGTAAGGTCCATTGTGATAACCGTGAACATTCAGATATGGAATACGTATTTTTTTAGCAACCTCACCAGGACGTTTACCGGTCATAATCAAATCCGGTTTCAGTTCGTACATGGCTTCCACACTTTCCAATTCGTTCGGATCGTCAATAGCCAGCGTACCGGGTTCGCAACGCGAAACACCTTTTTCCATATCGCCCTGATGACCAAATTTAGTATAAACCGAAACTACATTGATACCCATTTCAGTTTTCAGCATGTGTGACCAGTGCCAAAGTTTGGAACCGCCGGGCCATAAACACATTTTTACTCCCTGTAAGCGGGCAGCATACCAGTCAAGTTCGGGTTTCCAACGGGCATATTCTTCTGCAATAATTTGTTCAGCTTTATCTTCGATACCAAAGAAGTATCCAATTTTTCTCAATGAATCTGCTGTAGCTTCAAAACCGAATCCATCAACATCCATACGAGGAATTCCGTAGCGAACGCGTAACTCATCGCAAATATATTCTGCCGAACGAGCACATTCAAGTACATTCAGCTGTGCTTTGTGGATACAACGAAGGTCGTCAAAACGTCCGTTACCTGTAAATGTGGCCAGAATTTGAATTCCCATACGTAAGAAATAATCACGCATGATTTCCTGATCGCCCTGAATATTGTATTCGCCAATATAATTAATGACGTGTTTGCTGTAAATTTCAGGCTCACCGGTTCCAACCCATTGATCCAAAAACTGGAGGTTGATTTTGTGGTGACCACCCGATTGACTCGGACCGGCAAAGCCAGGAGAGTTACACACAAAAATCTTTTTATCGGGCATTTCCTCCATCACATCCTCAGCCACTGCATTGATGTCATCACCAATTAAAGCTGTGGCACAAGTTGAGTAAATATTCATATTGTGAATCTGGGGAAAAGCTTTAAAGGCTTCAAGGATATTCTTTTTCAGCATTTTTTCAGCACCGAACACTACATTCGATTCTTTTACATCGGATGCAAAAGTGTATTTCAACTGAAAGTTTCCGTCGTCGCTGATATAACGTTTAGTTTGCCATGTGTCGTAAGTACAACCTACTGGTCCATGGCTTAGATGGATTACATCCTTCATCGGAGTCCCGATCACGTGTTTTGCACCACAGTAAGCGCAACCTCTTTCAGAGATTGTTCCGGGAATGGTGTTCAGATATCCCAACGGCAGTGCGTCGGTAAGATCTTCGTCAGCTCCCTTATCTACTGCATGATGCAGACGTTCAGGAATACATTCACTGACTTTAAATTGATGATATGGCATGATAATAATTTTTTAATGATTACTAACTACAAAGCGGCATTTCCACTTTCTTTTGTTCTAATTCTCATTGCATTGTCTGTAGGGCATACAAAGATTTTTCCATCACCAATATATCCTGTTTTGTTCACTTTAACGAGTGCATCAATAATTATATCAACTTCCTCATCTTTAGCTACAATCACAAGCATTCGTTTAGGCACGAATTTCATTCCGGTTATATTCCCTTTGACTATTGCATCTTTGCTGATTTCAATGCCCGCAAGTACCGGATTTATTCCTCTTTGATTTCCTCTTCCAAATACAGGTATTGCTGTTACGGAAGGTACATTGAGTTCGTCCAATATCTTCTTGGTAGCATTCATTTTGCTTGTGCGTATGAAGGCAATTATTTCTTTCATGTGATTATTTTTTATTTTTTATAATTGTCACATGGAACTCGCATATCAGGTTTTATCTACTTTAGTAAAACCGTAACTTAATGCTCGTTTCATGTCATTTTAGTTTTAGAGTTCTTTCGAACCGGTTCTAACTGTCAATGCACTATCTACAGGAGAGATGAAAATTTTACCATCACCTTCGCTGCCTGTGTAGGCTTTGTATTGAATAACTTTC
>Ga0302296_1000984_pt1 | contig 21829 bp, 18 predicted proteins | sample III_Fen_N3_1_FD_194546 | JGI IMG/M metagenome (GOLD analysis project Ga0302296, IMG submission 194546) | Peat permafrost microbial communities from Stordalen Mire near Abisko, Sweden - III_Fen_N3_1 | ecosystem: Environmental > Terrestrial > Soil > Wetlands > Permafrost | place: Sweden: Abisko...
TGATTCATCTCCTCTAGATACCATAACTCAAACTGTGGCCAAGCAAGATTCCGTTTATAGTGGTCTCCAATAAGCTTTGGTGATGGTCCGAGTATAGGTATATGCATATCATAGTGCTTGATTCTCGTGTCTGGTGTTATTCCGTCATTAAGAGTATGACGACTCATAACTGATATACGGATACCATCATCCGTCTCTACTTCCTTGATGATAGATTTTGTGAAGAGCATATATAAACAGACATTAACTTTCTTTTAATAAAAAGCAAACTATTTTTATTTGAAAGTGGTATATGTATTTTTTACCCTCTCTTTAAAGAGGGTAAAATGTCCCATCGTAACGTAGGTATCTACCATTCATTTCTGGATTCCATTTTTCTGTTATTTCAAGAATCTTTATTGCTTGGATTTTTGGATCATCTTTTCCATCAGGATTCATATCAGTTTTCATGTCTCCCGGGTGGACGGCGAATGTCCTGACACCTTCAGGTAGGTCTTTCGTGCTACAGAAAGTGAGCATGTTGAGCGCAATCTTACTTGCTCTGTAACCATAGTTACCTGACGTATTATTAAATTCATCATGGAACGACGCTCTGTCACTTGATATATTCACGATGAAAGCATTTCTATTCAATAATGGAAGAAAAGTTTTAGTGATCATAACCGACCCTAATGCATTGATGGAATACATTTTAAGGAGAAACTCTCGATTAAGTTTACCAAGCTGGCACACTAATTCTTTTTGATTTCCTGTCGCCGTGTCTTTATTAACACCAGCATTATTTATGATGATATCTATCCTTGAGTTACTTCCTAGGACTATTTTTGAAGCCTGTTCTATTGAGTTATCATCCGCCACATCAAGTTCTATCCACGTTAGATTTTTGTGTTGAAGGAGTTCTGTTGTGACACGGAGGGTTCCCGCAAAAACCATATACCCATTGTTGAGAAGGGTTTGCACGAAAGCCAGTCCTAATCCACGATTTGCTCCAGTTACTAATGCTGTTTTCATAATTTGTTGAATCGTTTGTTGTATATGTTTACCTCTCTTCTATTTCTTTAAACACATTGTAAAGCACACTAAGATCGTGCCACCCTTTATAGAGGGGTGTGCGAGCATTCTTTATCTTAAAAAGGGAAGCGACCGCCTCTTGAGCTGATCGAACTGAATATTCAACCGTAAAAACGGTATCCTCTGGTATTTCTGAATATTGGCCGATAAAGGCAAAATTTTGTGCCCCATGAGGAACAACAAGGGGTCTGTCTCCAGGAATCCTTGGCATAAACTGACTTGTGATGAAGGGCATCATGCAGGGGATACAGATTGATGTTTTGAGGACAGTCTCTTGGTCCGTCTCTTTGAATCTAAGATGAAAGAGTAGCTCTTTTAATATTTCCTCTCCCGTACATTCAGACATTTTCTTTTTTACGATATTTCCTTCTTTATCTGGGTAGAGCGCATAGCCCCAAGCAACTTGCACATTGTGTGGCTGATTGATGAAATGAGGTTGGTAGACTAGAGCGATAGTTATAAACCAATTTGAATCAGTAAAAGTAATGAGTCCACCAGTGCCATTCTCATTACCGCTCAATTTTTCAACCACAGTAAAGAAAGTTGGATCCTTAAAGGTGATGGTGAACGACTCCCATTTTGATTGTGGTATGTTACCACTGAACGCTGATGGCTTACCAAAGTCAGTACTCTTCTTTGCAATATTCTCCCAAAGGGTTTTTGTGTTTTGAATACCCACCTCATCGATTTTTGGCGCTGAGTGCATTGAACCAAAGATTGAGCCCCTGGTCATTGAATCAAGCGTTACGAAAACATACTCATGTTCCCCTAAGATAAATTCGCCTGAATTATCAGATTTTATATATTTTATTCTGTGTGCTTTCTTTTCTGTGTTGCTAACATCAAAATCGATATCGATGACCCTTATAGATGTTTCAAATATCACCCCTTTTTCAGTGAGCCATTTTACGAGAGGTAAGACGATTGACTCACGTTGGTTGTACGGAGTACTCCATACATTACTGAGGTGCTTGATTCCAGTGTCATTAAAAAGGTGGATGAATCGAAAGAAATATCTACGGGCTTCCTTGAGGCTGTGCCACGGTTCAAACGCAAAAGTGGTGGCGAGTAAATACCACAGGTTGGTTTTAAAAAAAGAGGCGGGGAAGTAATCTGCTATGGTTTTTGTTCCAAGTGATTCTTCGGGTGAGGTGAGGAGTCTTATAAGGTCTAATCTATCTTCTTCTATAAGTCCTAAAGATTTTGTATTAACTATTTCACCACCGCTCATCAACCTTGCCTTCGCGAAGGTTTTTACCTTTTCATTGAATTCAAAAATCTCATCCTTCACGGTCTTTTGAGGATTCGTGAGGGAGGGGATTCTGTTTAGTAAGTCATAAGTGCTGTCATAGTGCTTCTCCAGCATTCTCACACCCCGCATTCTGTAGCCCTCTTCAGGTGATCCACTCGCGTCAAGGCTTCCCCCGATAGCATCTGCTTCCTCGAGTATGACGATTTTCTCTCCTGATATTTGAGCGTCCTCTATGAGATAGAGGGCACTGGCAAGGGAGGCGATTCCTCCACCAACGAGATATACTTTCTTTATGTCTGGGGTGTGGGTCATAGCTGATACATTATATAGTATGGAAGGGTGGTTTGGGACTTGGAGTTTCTCTCCTTACAGGAGCAGTAGCCATGGTTGGATATATTCTTCGCGAAAGTCCGCTCGAATCTATGCTCAACCAGGCTTCGAATCCAAGGCGCAATCAATGGGATTGATTGCTTCCCGCAACAAAATAAAAGCACCCATAAAGGGTGTTTTATTTTTGCTGCGGGACTTGGATTCGAACCAAGATGAATGGTTTCAGAGACCACTATCCTACCATTAGATGATCCCGCAATGATTGAACCTTTTCAAAGCGTCTCCTTCGTCACTTATTATTTAGAGCGGTGAATTCAACGTGATTAAAGGGTTTAAGTAAAATAGCACAGACGTCTAAAAAAAAGAAGGGTTAAAAGAATAAAGAATGGAAGGGGATAGTTGGTTTATGTATATACAAACATTCATTACTATGTCCTATTTGTGTACTATTGACAAAAGCTAATAAGTATTACGTAATATAGTTTGACACTTTGTCAAAAAAGTGTCGCTTGCAACAAAGCCTAGGTTATTGTTGTCTTTAAGACACCTAAAAAATAAAGAGGGAAAAGCTTATAAATAAAGGACACAAATACACCTCATTTTTAGGGTTGTCCTTTATAAAGGACAAATCGCGTAATTTAAAGGACAACCTTGTTTTTCAAGGGTTTTCTGGCAATTAAAGTGTTGACATTTGACGGAATATAAATAATGTGGGGTTTATAACTTAATATATATGAAGTACTCCAGCATCTTCAGCAGGAACCCGGGTCTTAAGAAAGCGCTCTCTATAGTGCTCGTCTTATCGTATGTGGTCATGCCACTTACACCAGCCTTTCCTGTGGGCACGGCATATGCAGCAACAACGGTTCAAATACCGAATCCTGTCACTCTCTCAACCACCCCATCTGCACCTTTTAACGATGGTGAAATTGGAGGCCCCGGTATTGATTTGAGCGGCGATGTTGTAAAAGGAAGTGGTTCTATTGGTTTTCATAATGATCAAGCAACCAAAGACCATCTCTGTCAGATTAAAGGGTATACCGCAAACACTGATGGTATTGCTGTAACCGGAAACGTAAACGACTGCGGACAGGCAACTATTGTTTCTTGGGATGGCAGCAAGTGGGTGGGTACAGCATGTTCAAGCATTGGATCTGAATATGTTTCGCAAGTTTCTTGTGGTCCTGTTACCGAGATTGTTGACGTTTGTACTAACATTGACGGTGTCCAGACATCAGTTCCTTCTGGATATACGACTGATGGTTCTGGAAACTGTTCTCCTGTTGTTGTGGTCAATATGCCAACTATCTCCTTCACCGCAACCCCAACCACTGTTAACTACGGTAGCGCATCAACCCTCACCTGGAGCACCACTAATGCTTCATCATGTACTGCATCAGGAGTATGGAGCGGTTCAAAGACCACTTCTGGTTCAGAACAAACTGCTGGCCTCACTGCTGACTCAAGCTACACCCTTACCTGTGCAAACTCAGTTGGTTCAACAACTGCAGTTACTGTCACTGTTCTCGTGAACGGCACAGGCAACCACGCACCAACCGCACCTATCGTCACTGGCCCAACCGCCGGTATTGTTGGCACATCGTACACATTCAGCTTCAACTCAACCGATCCTGAAGGTGATGACATTGCCTATGGTGTTGATTGGAACAACGACGGTATCTTCGAGGGTGACACCCCTGAAGTTCTTTCAGGTGCAACCTCAAGCCTCTCAAACACTTGGAACACCACTGGTACCAAGACTTTCACCGTTGTCACTCGTGACATACACCTCGCTCAATCAGCTCCTACTGTCTACACAATTGATATTTCGTCGGTGCCACCTACTCCTCTTGCACAAATCAACTTCACCGCAACCCCAACCACTGTTAACTACGGTAGCGCATCAACCCTCACCTGGAGCACCACTAATGCTTCATCATGTACTGCATCAGGAGTATGGAGCGGTTCAAAGACCACTTCTGGTTCAGAACAAACTGCTGGCCTCACTGCTGACTCAAGCTACACCCTTACCTGTGCAAACTCAGTTGGTTCAACAACTGCAGTTACTGTCACTGTTCTCGTGAACGGCACAGGCAACCACGCACCAACCGCACCTATCGTCACTGGCCCAACCGCCGGTATTGTTGGCACATCGTACACATTCAGCTTCAACTCAACCGATCCTGAAGGTGATGACATTGCCTATGGTGTTGATTGGAACAACGACGGTATCTTCGAGGGTGACACCCCTGAAGTTCTTTCAGGTGCAACCTCAAGCCTCTCAAACACTTGGAACACCACTGGTACCAAGACTTTCACCGTTGTCACTCGTGACATACACCTCGCTCAATCAGCTCCTACTGTCTACACAATTGATATTTCGTCGGTGCCAGTAGTTACTCCTACAGGAACCCTTACCGCAACCCCTGCGTCTGTTGCTGCTAACGGATCAACAACACTCGCTTGGAACATTGCAAGCGCTGATACCTGTACAGCTTCAAATGGTTGGAGTGGTACTAAGTCAACAAACTCATCAGAAGTTGTTTCAAATATTGCTACCAGCACAACCTTTACCTTGACCTGTACTAACAGCACTGGTGGTTCTGCTGTGTTTACGGCCGATGTCAGCACCTACACTGTTAACCCTAACCCTGTTATTGATACTTTCACCGCTAATCCAACCAATATAAATCTTGGTGGATATTCAAATCTCGCATGGTCTACAACAAACGCAGCATCATGTACTGCGTCTGCAACTCCTGCCAACTCGTTCTGGAATGGTTCAAAACCCGCCTCAGGTCTCGACAGGATTGAACCAATCAACGCAACTACTACATTCACCCTTACCTGTGTCGGTGCTACTGGTTTGAGCACTTCATCAGACGTGACTGTTAATGTCGGAAACGGTGGAGGTAATAACAACCCAACAACAACTCCTGCTGTTATTATTGATGCACCAAACGATCCTACTACAACGGAATTAGGTAGCTCGGTTGTATATAACATATCTCTTTCAAAAGCTCCTCTTGCTGATGTAACCATGTCAGTTAACAGCTCAGATTACACTGAAGGAACAACCTCGGTACGCACTCTCACTTTCACTCCTTCAAACTGGAACGTTAACCAGCCTGTTGTTGTGACCGGTATTGATGATTTGATTGTGGATGGAAACGTTGTTTACTCAGTTGCATTCAGCACAACTTCAAGCGTCGATATAACGTTCAACAATCTTCCTGCTCAAACATTCAACCTTATTAACCTTGATAATGAGTCGCCTGCAACATCATCTGTTTCATTCCTTTCCTTCGTTGCAAGCCCAGCATCAGTATCAAACGGTGGTATCTCAGTACTTTCATGGACTGCAACAGGTACTATCTCTTCATGTACCGCCTCAGGTGGTTGGAGCGGTAACAAGTCTTCAGTTGGTTCTGAAACCGTCGGGCCTCTCTCAACAACAACACCTTTCACTCTTATGTGTACAGGTGCCGGTGGTACAGCAACATCAACTCTCACTATAAATGTTGATAACTCTGGTGGAAACAATAATCCTGGTGGAAATGGTGGCGGAAACGGAGGTGGACCAGGTGATGGTTCAGGAACACACAGGCACTGTGTTGGATATGAGTGTCCAGACATAATGGTTTATATTGACAGCATTGCACCAAAGGTATGTAAGAACGTTGACTACATCACTACCTTTATGAAAAAGGGTGTTGATAATAATCCTGGTGAAGTTACCAAGCTCCAATACTTCTTTAATGAATACGAAGGTTCGAATCTCACAATAAACGGCATCTTCGATGATGCCACTGAAGGGGCGGTCAAAGCGTTCCAGACCAAATATGCAACGGACATCCTCGAGCCTTGGGGCACTACGACTCCTACTGGTATCGTCTACGTAACCACAACTGCAAAGATCAACGCAATCTTCTGTGGTGCAAACCCTGACTATAATGGTACTATCGAGATAAAGGACAAAACAATACAAAGTGTCCTTGATAAGGCAACCACAACCCCTGAGTTTACTGGTGACATTGGTATGGCTACATCGACAGGATTCGGTTTGGATAATATTGCGGGCATATTAGGATCTATAACAGATAAGCTCATAGGATTCCTCAAGAATATTCCATGGTACTTGTTCATAGTGTCTTTAATGAGCATCATTGGGTCAGTTACTGCAGCTTGGAAAGAAATTAAGAACAAAATTAAAAAGGAGGGAAGTGCCACTATAAAGGACATTTCTAAAAAGACAGAAAATGGCCTTAAGTTAATCGCTCTCGCAACTCTTCTCAATGTCCTTAATACTGTGTCCTTTATGTCAGGTTGGAGTGGATTTAACCACTTTGCTGGTATAGATGTGAACACTGTTGCTATTGCTCAGTTGGTCAATCTTGTTGCTACTCTTGTTGGATTTGGCGCTCTCTCTATAAACATTCTCCGTAAAAACTAAGGTTTCTTGGGGTGCCTTGCGCCCCAAAGAGGCGTGGTATACTTGATTCATTATTCAGTATTGAATAATTACTCAATTTAATTTATACACGTCTCATGAAAGATACTTCTTGGGTTATTCCATCGATACTCTCTATTCTAATCTTGGGGGGAATTGTCGCTTTTGTTATTAAAGGTGGCACTGGTACGGTTCAGGCTCCATCAACAACCTCAAGTGAGACAGCTCTTGCATCAACGACTGCTCTAAAACTTGCAACTTGTCTCAAAGCATCAGGTGCAAAATTCTACGGTGCCTTTTGGTGCCCTCACTGCAATGATCAGAAGGCGATGTTTGGTGATGCTGTAAAAGAATTACCTTACATTGAATGTTCAACTCCTGATGGTCGTGGACAAACTCCCGTCTGTGCTGCGGCAAACATAACAGGATATCCAACCTGGGTATTTGCTGATGGTTCGACCCTCTCTGGTGCGATTGAACCAAAAGAGTTAGTTGCAAAGACCGGTTGCTCGATTCAATAAGAAACATGCTGTCATCTGTCCCATCAATTGCTCTTTCTCTAGGATCCACCTCTCTCATTCTTGTGGGGGTGATTATGGCATTTGTGCCATTCATGCCCGCGCTTTCATTCATGGCAGTTGTTGCTGTAGTATTTTCGCTCGTCACCCGATTCTCGTATGTCTCAGGTGGTGAGCTTTCCATCCTCATATCTATTTCAGCTCTCTCAATTGCGAATGATTTTCTCTCTGGAATTTTCGGCGCGAAAATATCAGGTGCTCACGGTAAGTCTATCTTTGTTGGGACAGTTATGGCGCTTGTTGGAACCGTCACATTCCCTCCATTTGGAGGGATTATTGGATTGTTCCTCGGTGTTCTTGTTTCAGAAATAGTTTTCCGTTCTAAGTCAGTTGAGAGTGCTGTGAAATCAGCAAAGGGGGCAGTTATAGGGACTGTTGTTGGTATGATTATTAATATCATTCTCGCGATTTCATTTTTTGCCCTCTTTGTATTATTCCTCTTTGTTTAATGTTATTTAAAAAATCCATGAAAGATATCAAAGCTTCGTTTGTGCTCGGGTGTGCAATCGCAATCGGTATGATTGTGAGTGTAAGTATTGGTTCATATTCATTTATAAAAGTGCGAGCGTATGATGATTCACTCTCTGTCACTGGCTCGGCAAAAAAAGCTGTAGTCGCTGACAGTGCAAAATGGACACCTGCTTTTACACGGACCGTAAAAGAATCGTCTCTTAAAGATGGTTATGCAAAAGTTGCCCAAGACCTTGAATTAGTAAAAGCATTTCTTGTTGCTCAAGGTTTTAATGAATCTGAAATGACTGTGTCGGCGCCAACTATGGATCAAGTATGGGATTATAAAAATGACGGTCTTGAACATGAAACAAAATATACCGTCAGGCAGTCAGTTGAGGTTGTTTCTGCTGATGTAAACAAAATTGCCCGAGCTACTAAAAATGTTGCAGTTCTTGCTGATAAAGGAGTACTTTTGAATTCTGCTATGCCTGAATATTACTATACGAAACTTCCAGACCTGAGGGTTTCTCTTATTTCTGATGCGGTTAAAGATGCAAAGGCTCGTGCGGAACAAATTGCCCTCTCTGGCGAACGCCAAGTTGGGTCTCTCAAGTCAGCAGCCTCTGGAGTAGTTCAGGTGTTGCCTGCAAACAGTATTGATGTGTCTGATTATGGAATGTACGACACCTCAAGTATCAACAAGGAGGTTATGGTTACTGTACGTGCGGCATTTTCTATCAAATAGAGTATCTGTATGAACACTAGGCGCCTCCTCATACCAATTATCTGTCTTGTTATCCTGATTTTACTTGTGTATTTTGGTTTAGCGACCGATATGTTACGACCAACTCCTATTCGCGATTTTAACTCGTGTCTCGCTTATGGTGACGTTGTTGTTGTGAATGGTGTTCGTGAATGTACTGGAAGAAATGGTGATGTGTTTCGTGAAGTTGTAGAGGAAAAAGGTTTGTTGGAAGTAACAGAGCCTGAGCTTGGTAAACAAGTGTCGAGTCCTCTTGAAATCAAAGGTCGCGCCAAGGGTACATGGTTTTTTGAAGGGTCATTTCCTATTGATCTCATCTCAAAAGGTGGTGTCATTATTGGAAAGGGAACAGCGACTGCACTCGGTGATTGGATGACTAAGGATTTTGTTTCTTTCTCTGCAAGCGTTCCTTTCTCGGTTCCGACTACTACCGATGGTATGATTGTTTTCAAAAAAGATAATCCATCAGGTCTTAAGGAATTCGATGATTCACTTTCACGCGCTGTAATCTTTGTGCCCAGTGAAGCGTCAACAACCTCTGTGGGTGCTATACTAGGAGAATAATATTTTATTTATGCAAAATACTTCATTTATTCACGCAGATATATTTTTCTTCATCTCAACTATCGCTCTCGTTGTAATATCAATCGGGCTCATTATTGCGCTTGTGTATGGAATCAAAATCCTTCGCAATGTGCGCGAGTTTACTGATGTAGCAAAAGAAGAGGGTTATGATTTGTTGCGTGACTTACGTGATGTGCGATCGGCCCTACGCGAGGAAGGTGTAAAGTGGAAAAATATTATGGACTTCATTCGTAGTTTCTTTACGCGGAAAGCTGAAAAACCCGCGAAGAAACCAAGGACAAACAAGAAGAGTAAGCTCGATGTGATTATTGAAGATGAGGCGAGTGATGGTGTTTTATAAAAAATAATTAAACAAAAATGAAAGAAACAAATAAGAAAGAGGGGATTGGTGCCGGTGCGATTGTTGCAGGAATTGCAGGTATCACAGCAGCGGCAGTTGGTACTTATTTCTTGTACGGACACAAAGACGCTGCAAAACATAGGAAGGCTGTAAAGGGTTGGGCGCTCAAGGCAAAGGGTGAAGTATTGGAGGAACTTGAAAAGGCAGAAGGTGTAACCGAAGACAGTTTCTTTAAAGCAGTGAGCGCGGTGGTAAAAAAATATAACCAGTTGAAACATATCACTCCAAGTGAAATTGAAGAATTCATGGGAGAGATGAAGGAGTCATGGCTCAGTATGAAGAAGCAGACTCCAAAGAAGAAGGCAAAGGCTACGAACAAAAAAGCAAAGAAATAATACATAAAAGCACCAACCCCTGTAGGGGTTGGTGCTTTTATGTATGTTTGTTGACAAGTTAGTAAAAGTATTGACTTCTACTGATATTAAGTGTATACTATATGCCAGGTGACACGTGTACCTTGAAAACGAACGAATCCGGCACGCAAGCCATATTTTAAGCCATTTTTTTGAGGTATGGCTTGCGTGCCGGATACATGAATACAAGAGAATTGATGGGGTATGACAGGATATTAAATAAGCATTTTCACCATATTGCGTGAATGTGCTGACGTTAATTCTTGAGTTCATAACTCACTCTTGCATTGCTGTATTTGGTTACGTTGTTTTTTTGTAAAGTAAAAACTCAACCCAAACCAAGGAGTCAGTCATATGAAAAAGAAGGAAGATAGCAACAAGGTTCTTCAGGCGGTTCGGTCCGCTACGAAGAAGCAAGAAACTGCCTCGAAGGCAGCTTCTAAACGTCAGGAGAAGGCCATCGCGAAAGCGGCCAAGACCTCTTCGAAAGAACAGGTCAAGGCAATCAACGCGATGTCCCGGAGTCTCAAAGCGACCTTCCAAGAAGGTATGAGCTCCATGGCGAACAACCAGCCCCAACCGGTTGTTGTTCAGCCTCAGTCGCAGAAGGGTCTGATCATTAGCATGATCATTCTCATTGTGGTCCTCATTATCGGTATGTTTACGTTCGGCACTGTCATCCTTAACCGGATGTCGAAGCCCGACACAAACTTCAACCAGGTCACTGAGGAACGCAGGATTCTCACTGACAGTTTCACCGTGGCTCAGAAAGAGCTGGTGACCCGTATGGACAGCCAACAGCAGGAATTGGTGAAACTGTTCACCAAAGCCCAGTCTGAGCTTGCGGACAAGATGGATCGGAAGATTGATGAGGTCGCCAAGAAGCAGGATGCCACCGTTCAGGGGCAGCTCGAGCTTGCACAGGCACTCCTTAATCTGAAAGAAGAGTCGCGTCAAAAAACCGCTGATCTCAGTCAGCAGTTCGGCGAGCGAATCAATGAACTCAAGAAGGGTGTTGAGGCGCAGATTATCCAGGTCAAACAGGAACAGGTGATAAAGGTGGAAGCACCAAAAGCACCCGAACCTGTTGTGGCAGCTCCTGTGGCTCAGAAAGCATCGGAGGAAGTCCCTCAAGTTAAGGCGGCGGCCATGATGATGTCCGCGCCCGCTCCAGTTGCAAGTCCTTCGGACGAAACTGCTGAAGCGAAAACTCCAGCGCCTATCGAGAGTAAGAAGTGGACCGGTTCGGCAAAGGCCGAGTTCAAGTCGAACGACGTTGAGCGTGACGGTACCGTTCATCCTGGTTCGGCCATTGCGGTTGATGCCAAGGTGTTTGTGACCAATCATCTCGATGTCGAAGTGAAGGCTGTTCAGGGGAAAGATACCTTGAGCAAGCGGACGAGCCTCGGTGTTGGATACGAAATCTTCCCGTGGCTTACTGCAGGCCTCCGTGCCGAAAAGTGGCAGCGCGACACTCGTGCTGTTCTCTCGCTCGGTTTCAATCATGAGGTTGTCTCCTTCGGTAAAGATGGTAAGTGGGGTCAGCTCTCTGTGCTTGCCGACGTTGAAGCCGTTAAAATCTTCAATGCCGAAGTTGCAGCGAACAAGATTGAGCGCAAACAGGGATACGAAGGTTCCCTTGGGCTCAATTACTCCCTCAGCTATCTCAACTGGAGTACGCTCTCTGTTGGCGCCGGTGTTGTTTACAACTCTGGTTTCAACGAGGTTTCTCGTGTGAGCCTGTTCATCCCCGGGAAGGATTACTTCTACACTCAGGACAAGGGCAAGGCTGCCAACTTCTCGTTTCAAAACGAGTTTAAGCTTGGTAACCACTGGACCCTCACTCCTCGGGTGGAGTTCATCAAGACCCTTGGTGAACGTCATTACCTCGGTGATGTTATCACCGCTGGTAAGCTTCCTAAGGATACCAATGTAGTGTTCGGCGTCAGTGCCGGATACAATTGGTGAGTGCTCGGTAGTGCTTAGGAAGTAACATAGGTTGCATCGCTTGTATTCAGAGGATATGTGGAAACACATGTGCTCTTCGTTCGTCCGAAAGGACGGTTCCAGTACTTCGGTACTGTAGAGATAGAGGCTCACACCCTTATCTGTCAGATGTTCTTTTCCAAGCGATGTTTCATCGCAAATTTCAAAGCCCGGCCTCTCTTCAGAGCTCCACAAGAGCAATGGGGAAGGTCGGGTTTTTTTCTATGTTACAATTCCTCCATATATGAAAAAGGATACTTCGTGGGGTAAGGTGGCAACGTGGTATGACACCGTTGTGAATGATGATGACTCATACCAAAACAAGGTCATCTTGCCTAATATGATGCGTATTGTGGCCCCTCACAAAGGCTTGCGTGTGCTTGATTTGGCCTGCGGCCAAGGTTTCTTCTCTCGTGCTTTTGCTGGTGCCGGTGCTCGAGTTACTGGTATTGATATTGCACCAGAGCTCATTGATCTGGCTCAGTCGAGGGCAGGGCACAACGAAGAGTATATAGTGAGTTCTGCTGATAATTTATCTTCGTGTAAAGATTCTGAGTTTGACGTGGTGACCATGGTTCTTGCCTTACAAAATGTTGAGGCTATGGCAAAGGCGCTGCGTGAAGCTGGTCGTGTTACAAAAGAAGGGGGTAAATTTGTGATTGTTTTAAATCATCCAGCATTCCGTATTCCTGACAAGACTTCGTGGGGATTTGATGAAGAAAAAAAGGTTCAATATCGTCGCGTTGATGAGTATCTTTCTGAATCGAGGAAGGCTATTGATATGAATCCAAAGAATCCTGGTAAAGAGATGACTCAGTCATTTCATCGACCTCTCCAAAATTATTCAAAATCACTTGCGAATGCAGGGTTTGCGATTCTTCGTATTGAGGAATGGGTATCTCATAAAAAAAGTGAACAAGGGATTCGCCAGATGGCCGAGGATAAATCTCGTAAAGAAATTCCACTCTTTATGTGTCTCGAGTGCATTAAGCTAGGTGGACAAGCAGTAGTACAGAAATAAATAAAATGGGTCGCATTATTGTAGTTAATGACAAAATGCAACAGGGGTATAGGTATGAATTGATTACGCCTCTTGGTGAGGGTTTCCACCCTGATTTCAAACCACAACTCACTCCAAAAGAAATGCTTGAGTTAGGCGTCTTTGGTGGTAAATACATGACTGATTGCGTTGATGAATTTCCAAGTGATTGGTTTAGAAATGCGAAACTGTCACCGTTAAAATCAGATCCACAGTTGAATCATTTTAAGGTCCGAGCAAGTCAGCCCCTCGGTGAATGGATTCGCAAGGGTTGGATACATGGTGATGATCCGCGAGGATGGTTTCAGTGGTACTGCCGTTACTATATGGGTCGCAGGAGTGATAGAGAAGACGCTTTGCAAATAAAGAGGTGGAAGGCGATGCGAAGGCATGTTGGTCAAATTGCAGCACACTGTAGACCAGGTGATGAATTCTGCAGACCTCGTCAGCGTCAAGCGCTCCTCCACTGGGCGTATGATTCAAGGAAGATATAAAAAACTGCCTAAGGCAGTTTTTTATTTTGTATCTTCAAGAATTAAACTAAACCTCAATCCGTAAAACATGATAAAACCAAGGGTAATAAAGAGGGCGTCTATACCAGCAAAGGTAAAGAGAATGGTGCCTATAATCGGACTTATGATGTATGCCACAGGTCGAGCGGTTCGGAAGAGGCTGATGAGATGAACCTTTGAATCATCTACCTTTTTAAAGAAATAAATATCAACCATCGCCTCAACCATCGCTGCACCAACACGGGTCATAAAGAGAACAACGCACCAAATCCAGACACTCTTTACGGTGACAAGGGAGATGAGCATGGTGGATATACCCATCACTGTAAATCCAATAGCGAGCATTTCTTTTTCTCCGTATTTTTTATCAGCAAGATAACCGAGTGGGGCATCAAGAATAACAAAAGGGAGGAGCATGAACACGGTGATAACCATCATTGCGGGAACTTGTGCTCCAAATATTGAGACTGTTTCATTACCGAAACCAACATAGCGCGAGAGGTAAATGGGGGTGTAAATAATCATCCACGCATAGAATGTTTGTAGGAGAATGTGGATCATGAGGGCGCTCTTTATATTCACATCAGTCCATGCTTCGCCAATTGATTTCCAGAAAGGCACCGGTTTATATTCTGGGTCCTTAAAATCACGAAACATCGACATCACAATCATAATGACGGGGATGGTGAGTCCTGCTGATATGAGGAATATAATACGGGCGTTGTCTTTAAGGAGCGGGTGGTAGGTGATGATAGGGGAAATGACCCAAGCGATGTTTGCAAGAGCGAGATAGTCACCACGAATCCTTCCTGTATCGTTGTTGGTCGAGAAATGCTCGAGAAACATGTCGATAGTAAAGTTTATGAGCATGTTGGTGACCGAGATGAGAACAAAAAAGAATACCGCTGTTGCGAGGTTGTTTGAGTATGCAAAACCTGCGAATGAAAATACGGTAACAACAAGGAGGGCTGTGGTTACTTTAAAATTTCCATACTTTTTTAGTGTTTCAATAACACTCACAAAACCAACAATCCCAACGAGAGATGCCAAGCTATAGATAATACCGACACGGGACTCATCGATGAATCCTGTGAGAAAATCAGAGGTGATATAAGAAGGTATTGCTGAGCTTAATGCGAATATAAAGCCGAGTACAAAGAGGGCCAGGATTCCGCGTCTTGCTATTGATTCTTTTGGCATATTCAGAAATGTTTAACCGCCGTATTGTAGCATAAAAAAGCCCCTTTTTGAGGGGCTTTTTTATGCTTATATTGCGAGGAGGACAGGAATGACGACAGGTCGTTTAGCGGTTTCTTGGAAGAGGTATTTTGAAACTGAATCGGTCACAACGTTCTTAACATAATCAATGTTGATTGGATTCATACCATCGGTGGTATCTTCAATTGTCTCTTTTATAATGTGGCGTGCTTCTCGAAGTAAGTCTTGTGATTCACGGAGGTAAACGAATCCACGAGAAATAATATCAGGTGATTTCTTGAGCTTACCAGTCTGGGCATTAATGACTCCAAAGATGATGAACATACCATCTTGTGAAAGCATCTGTCTGTCACGGATAACAACTTCTTGAATATCGCCAACAGCAAATCCATCCACCATAACGAGTCCGTTCGGAGCTTTCTCTTTGAGGACAACCATCTTGGTACCTTTGTCACGGAGCTCGATAATGGTTCCGTTGTCAGGCACTGCAACGTGATCTTCTGCCATACCAAGTGTTGTTGCAAGTTCTGCATGGATGCGGAGCATGTAATGATTTCCGTGCATTGGCATAAAGAAGGTAGGTTTTATCTTCTTGTGGAGCCATTCAACTTCACCACGGTTTCCGTGACCTGTTGAGTGAATATACACATCCGAGGTACGGTAGTGAATTATTTTTGCACCCTGGCGAGCAATATTATCCTTGAGCTTCTGCACAGTTTTTTCGTTTCCTGGAATGATTGATGAAGAGAGGAGGACCGTGTCGCGCTTGCTGATGTGGATTGATTTGTGCGCCTTGGTTGCCATACGCATAAGGGCGGCAAAATCTTCACCCTGAGCACCGGTTGCAAGAATAACGAGCCTGTCTGGTGGAACGCTCTCGATTTCATGTGAACCGATGATGGTCCCTCGTTTTACCTTAAGGAGACCTGCTGCTTGAGCAATCTCAACGTTTGTTTTCATGCTACGTCCCTCGAGAACAACTTTCTTACCATACCTCTCAACGCTCTCTATGATTGAGATAATGCGCTGGAGTTGCGATGCGAATGTTCCGATGATGAGACGGCCTTTAATATTTTTTACAATGTCATCAAGGTTTTTTGCGACAACTGATTCAGGTGTAGAAAAACCAGGGTTCTCAATGTTTGTTGAGTCAGCCATGAGGAAGAGTGTCTTTTCATGGTCAAATATTCCATATGAATTCTCTTCGGATTCTGTTGGTTTTCCGTCAACGTGATCAAGTTTGTAGTCACCTGGTGAAACGATTGATCCGTATGGTGTATCAATAATGAGACCCATTGAATCAGGGATTGTGTGGGTAACGGCAAAGAAGCGAAGTTTCAAACCACCAACTTTAATAACATCATCTTTTTCGATAATGCGCATATCAATAGGTGGGAGGTGGGGGAATTCCGCCTGACGCTTCTTGATCATGATTGCGGTCAAGTTGCGGGTATACATTGGGGGGTTTCCAATCCTGTCCATGATATAAGGTATACCACCAATGTGGTCGAGGTGTCCGTGGGTGATGACAATTGCTCGAACTTTATCTTTTCGATCTTCGAGGTAACGGGTATTAGGAAGGATGTAATCAATGCCGGGAGTTGATTCTTCGCGGAATTGGAAACCTGCGTCAATGACGATAATGTCATTTCCGTATTCAACTGCAGTCATGTTCTTACCAACTTCTTCTACACCACCCAATGGAATGATGCGGATTGCATCTCCTATTGGTGGAATAACGTCTACATGCTCACGCTCGTAGTGGTCGGTGTGTTGTTCTCTCTCTCCTCCATGTGAAAGTGGAGCCTGTGAGTGACCACCCATGCGAGGACGTGATCCATGACGTCGGTTGTCATGGGTTTTTCGTTGTACGCGTGTGGTTGCGTGTCCTCCTGGTGCAGCTCGTCTATTTCCCATAGGAGGTCGGGAAGATGAGTGTCGCCTGAATCCTCCTGCTGGTCGTGTATCACGCCTTGGTGGTTGTTCTGGGGCTACTGCTGGTGTCTGTGTTGGTTGATTGTTCATTCTTATTTCTTAAATAATGGGAATAGAGAGTCTGTGGCGGTGTACCACTCGTACACGTTTGCAAATCGGTCACTCGGCACTGTAATCATTCCTACTTTCTCTCCCTTTAGGTCTTTTGGTAGGACATAGAGGAAATGAGGGGAATAGAGGAACAGGGCGGGGACATCTTTGTCTATTTCTGCGATAAGCTCGGCGGTCTTTTCTGCGCGGTCTTTTATATCGGTCGTTCCTCGCATTGCTTCAAGCAACTTGTCTGCTTTTGGATTGGTATAAAGTGCGATGTTTGCACCCGGGTCGTTCCTTTGGGACGAGTGCCAGAAGGCATAGAGGTCCGGGTCTTTACCTGTTGCGATTCCAAAGAGAAGTGCGTCGTATTTTCGGTGTTTGATAACGTTCTGTGCCAAATCACTCGGTTCAAAAACTTTCATTTGTACCGAGGCCCCTATTTTTTGCCACGAGGCTGTGAGAAATTTTGCGGTGTCGATAAGTTCGGGAACATTTGGAACCGAGAGGGTAAACGCAAGAGTAGTACTGTCTTTCTTGTTCTTTTTTACCATTACTCCATCTGCGTTTTGCGTCCATCCGTTCTTTGCCAAAGTTGATGAGGCATCAATATTTGTTTGCGATGTTTCAAATCCTGGGATAGGGAGGCTACTTGGCGAAGCGAAGCTTTTAAGCACATCCTGTACCAGTTTTGTGCGATTCACCGAAGCGGTGAGAGCCTGACGCACAGGGAGTTCAAGGAGTGCTGTATTTTCATTTTGATTGAAAAAGACTCCAAAAATTCGTCCCAGCGTTGTTTCTATAATGGTGTGATTTGAAACAAATCCTGCGCTCAACTCAGGGTTAACATTTGAGAGTGAGTCAATTGCGCCACTTGCAAGTGCGTCGGTTGCATTCTGCTCGTTTTGAAATATCGTGAGTTTGATTGAATCAAGGTATGGTGACCCGAGCGTAAAATGATCATTGCGTACGAGGGTAAATTCTGTAGGGGCACCTGATTTTCCTCGTAAAATCGTACTTACGATAAATGGTCCGGTTCCCACGGGTGAGATATTTTTTTCATTGAAAGGGAATTCTTCAACATCGACGTTTTTCCAAACATGTTTTGGTACTATCCCAATAGTGGTCATCTCAAGGAAGTATGCGTAGGGGTGCTTTAAGGTGAGGGTGATTGTTTGGTCATTAACGACTTGTGCACTGACACCTTCAAAAGAAGCTCGTTTTGGGCTTTTAACCGCTGGGTCTTGGATGGTCTTTATGGTGTATTCAACATCAGATGCAGTGACAGGTTCACCGTCGCTCCAACGAAGGTCTTTTTTGAGTTCAAATGTATAGACGGTCCCGTCGGTCGAAATGGAGTAATGATCAGCGAGGTCGGGAATGAGTGATCCGTCGGGAAGCATGCGCATGAGACCAGAATAGGTGAGAGCTACCATATCACGATCGGCGTCAGATACAGCAAGTATTGGATTTGCGAAGCGGGGAGTGCCGATAATACCTTCGACGAGAGTTCCTCCGCGGGCAGGGATTTCTACGGTAAAGGAATTTGTGAGTGAGTACAATATTGAAAATGACGAAAAGGTGAAAACAATCCCGGCTACAAACCAGAGGGCTTTTTCTGCAGGGCTCATGAGCGAGACAAGTAAATGTGCCCGTTCAAATACACCGATCTTCCTCTCCCTAGAGAGGATTGAGTTAATTTTATCTTTCACGTGAAGCTTGAGAGAGACAATACACTCTTATAATAGAAATGTACGTCTCGAAATGAGAGGGTCGATTAAAGTGCTAAGAACCCGGTAGGTTCTCTGTTTAGTATGACCTGAGTACGAGAGCGACGAGAGCGGAAACGGCGAAGAGAGCACCGACAACAATGGTTGCGATGAAAATGCCTTTTCGAGGCCGCGCCTAGTGTGGAATACCGAACTGAAGTTGTCGTATCCACCGAGTGCGCCACCGGCGCTTGCGCTTGTTTTCTGGATGAAAACAAGGACTACGAGGATTACAGACAAGACTATCTGTATGTACGGTATTGCAGTAGAAAACATACTCATGGCTGACAGGTTAGCATATTGAGGGGTTGTTGGCAACAAACAAAGGATTCAAAATAGAGAGAAGTTGCTTTGGTATGCACTGATTTGTAAACAAACATTTTCTGTACAATCTTTAATTTTTGTTGTGGAAAAATGGTTTGCTTTTATAACCCTTTTCTGGGAACCTTGAGAAAGAACCCATTGCATTAAAGTACCCCAAAAACATAGGTTACCCATGAACTCAATTGCCTGGATATTCACAATCTGCCTAGCAGCATTGCTCTTATTCTGCGCTTGGGCTGAATCGTATTGGATTGTGCACACGCACCAGTCCGATGACCCGGTTCGTAATGACAGAATCAAGGTTGGTAAAATCAGTCTCGTGTTCTGTCTCTACGTCCCCATTGTGCTGATATTTCTCGCGTGTCGTGTTGTCTTTGATTTTTCATACGAAGGTGCTCTATTCACAATCGTTATAAAGACGACACTGTTTCTTGTCCTCAACGTCATTTTCTTGTACATGATCAATCGTGTATATGGAATGATTCAATCAACCCTCAATCGTGAGTGGTGAAGATGGCCCTGCAAGTTCTACTTGCAGGGCCTTTTAATTTGATATACTAGAGAGGTCTCTTAACTAAAACTATAAATTACACAATGATGTACTTACTTATTGCAATCATCCTCGTTGGTTTTTATGCAGTGTTCCTCCACAATCGTTTTGTTGCATATGTCGCACGCACAAAGGAAGCCTGGTCAGACATTGATGTTCAGCTCAAACGTCGCTATGACCTCATTCCTAATCTTGTTAATACTGTAAAAGGGTACGCAGCACACGAAACAACTGCGTTTGAGAAAGTTATTACTGCACGTAGTGCTGCGATGAGCGCACAAGGCGTTGCCGATAAGACAAAAGCTGAAGGTGAATTGTCAGGCACTCTCAAGTCCCTTTTTGCGCTTTCTGAAAATTATCCTGATCTCAAGGCAAACACCAACTTCCTCGAACTCCAGCGTGAATTGTCGGATACTGAAAATAAGCTTCAGGCAGCTCGTAGGTTCTACAACGGTACTGTTCTTGAACTCAACACCGCAGTTGATTCATTCCCTTCAAACCTCATTGCAGGCATGTTCCATTTTGCAAAGGCAGAATTCTTCACCCTCGACGAGGAGGCGGCAAAAAAGCCAGTCGAGGTAAAGTTCTAATCTGGTTATGACTCTCTATACCGAGCGTTCAAAGAACGTCTCGAAGACATGGCTCCTCATGTTAGCTTTCACTGTGCTCGTGGTGCTTTGTGCTTATGCTATTTCGCTCTATCGAAACATAAATCCTTATGTAGCACTCACGCTTGGTCTTGGGCTCAGTGTTGCTTCTGGTTTCGTTTCCTATTTTTATTCTGACCGTATTGCCTTGTCAGTATCCCGTGCCCATGAAACAAAGAGGGAGGAATATACCGAGCTTTATAGGATTGTCGAAAACCTTGCTATCACTGCGGGCATACAAGCACCTCGAATCTATGTGATTGAAGACGGTGCACCAAATGCTTTTGCTACAGGGCGAAATGAAAAACATAGTGCCATTGCGGTAACGACGGGTTTGCTCAATATGCTGGATAAGTCAGAACTCGAAGGTGTAATCGCTCACGAGCTTTCACATATTGGTAACCGCGACATATTAATTATGTCAGTCGCGGTTGTTTTGGCTGGATCAGTCTCAATTCTCTCCAACTTTTTCCTCCGTTCTGGTTTTGGTGGCAGACGACGCAGTTCAAACAATGATAATGGTGGGGGAGGATTGCTTGCTATCCTTGGCCTCATCCTCCTTATTCTTGCCCCTCTCTTTGCAACACTATTGCGTCTCGCCGTTTCTCGTAAGAGGGAGTTTGTTGCGGACGCAACTGCGGGACTCATTACCCGATATCCTGATGGGCTGGCGAGTGCTCTGCGAAAGATAGGTGCGTACCACACGCCGATGATGAATGTAAATAATGCGACTGCACATCTCTTCATTTCCGACCCTCGCGGTACGGTGAGTCAAACAGGTAAACCTAGAACATCTTTATTTGCGAGACTTTTTTCGACTCATCCTCCAATCGAAGAACGTATTACCGCTCTCGTGGGGCAGGCTCGCTCTTAGATATATAATTCATGATATGCTTTAGAGACTTACTTCAGAGCTCGGCGCATACATGGTGAAACGCACATGCAAAAAATTATCAAACCAACCCTAGATTTCATCGACCGAGTCCTCAACGTTCCGGAATCAAAGGCAACATATCTCACAAAGATAACGCTTATCGATAAAGCGATTGATAAGCTTGTGTTGTGGGCTATTCCTCATTCAGTAAAGCCGAACCACATCACTAAGTTCAGACTTGTTTCTATCCCCATCATCGCCGGACTCCTTATTTATGGACACGGTCCTATTTTTGCAGCGGGATTCGTTTTATTTGTTATATCAGCTGTGTCGGACGCAATAGATGGTGCCCTCGCTCGCACCCGTGATCAGATTACAAATTGGGGGACACTCTATGATCCTATTGCTGATAAATTGCTTATTGGTACCGTGTCGGCAATTGTGGTCTCGAAAGCCCTCGATCCGTTCCTTGCCCTTGCGATTGTTTTCATTGAATTGTGCCTCGTTGGCTCTGCATACTTTAGATATAAAGGCGCAGTTGTTCCAGCAAAAACGATGGGAAAGACCAAGATGGTTCTCCAATGTTTTGGTGTCGCATTCCTTCTCCTTTCGATTGTGTTAGGTGGTGTACCGGTGCTTACCACCAT
>Ga0302296_1000986_pt1 | contig 21805 bp, 16 predicted proteins | sample III_Fen_N3_1_FD_194546 | JGI IMG/M metagenome (GOLD analysis project Ga0302296, IMG submission 194546) | Peat permafrost microbial communities from Stordalen Mire near Abisko, Sweden - III_Fen_N3_1 | ecosystem: Environmental > Terrestrial > Soil > Wetlands > Permafrost | place: Sweden: Abisko...
AAAACCATACGGTGGGTGTGACACATGCGCGCTGTATTTTCGTCAAGATATACTTTAGGGTCGGCTATATTTCCGTACTTGAATTTATTCATCAAATTATCGTACATCACATCCACATTAACACCCGGACCTGCACCTTTAACACCAATTGGCAGAATCTGGTAAGCTAATCCTGTAGATTCAAAATGATCGTTCAGTCCCATATAATATTCATCACCAACAGTCATTGCAAAGTAAATAGGTCGTTTCCATTTGTTTTCTTTCAACAGTTCAAGAATCATCAACTCACTCTTAGTCAATCTTCTCTTCAAGTCAAAATTAATTTGCGGAATGATTTCAGAAGCTCTTGAAGCAGGTAAAGTTCCTGAATTAATTACCTCCTGAGCATCGACCGGAAGGTACAACTGTTTTGTTGGAATAAAGCCTTCACCATTCGTTTTTGTCGATGAATCGGAACTAAGAATGAAATCAAACGCTGTTTTGATATCAAGAGGTTTCTGAAGCAAATCTTCCACCCACAAAACTTCGTTTTTACCTGCAACATAATCTTTTGGTTTCCATGAAATTGGAAGCGGAGCAGATTTATAAGCCGCGCGCTGCATTTGGCCAATATACCAGTCAGTTTGCAAATAACTAAGGTTACAAACCCTTTTATCAGTTCCTACACCTTCTACTTCCTGATTATACCAAAGTGGAAAAGTATCATTATCTCCGTTGGTAAATATAATAGCGTTCGGTGCACACGAGGTCAGGTAATTCTTTCCAAAATCACGACAGGTATAACGATTACTGCGGTCATGATCATCCCAGTTTTGCTGAGCCATCAAAGCCGGAACTCCCAGACAGAAAATAGCAGCAATAGCAGCAGTAGCTGTTTTTGGAATCTTAGGCAAGTACTTATCCAGAGCTTTTACAACTCCCAGCACACCGAGTCCGATCCATATACAGAACGCATAGAACGAACCTGCATAAGCGTAATCACGTTCGCGGGGTTGATAAGGTGTCTGATTGAGGTAAACCACAATGGCTAGACCTGTAAGAATAAATAATAACATAGTGAGCCAGAACCCTTCAACACCATGCTTTCCACCATAAATCATGAATACCATTCCTAAAATTCCGAGAATCAACGGCAATAAAAAATACGTATTATGCCCTTTGTTGTCTTTCAGTTCCGAAGGTAAGTTTTTCTGATCACCAACCAACATATTATCAATAAATCCGATACCGGTAATCCAGTTTCCACGATCAATTTCACCATATCCTTGTATATCATTTTGGCGTCCGCTAAAATTCCACATAAAATAGCGCAAGTACATGAAGTTCACCTGATAGTCAAAGAAGAAACGCATATTCTCTATAAACGTAGGTTTTACATCGCTCTTTTGCTGTCCACAGTAATCGTAGCTAATTGTTTCGCCGGTAATATTGCCCCACTCTTTGTAGGCAGCAACATGCGATTCCTGATTACTGTACATACGTGGGAAAAACATATTAAAACGTTCATCCATTACATAATCAGTTTTATATCCGGTAATTATGTATTCATCTTTATCTGAAGTAGAAGTTTTAGGCTTTTGACCATATGTTGGTGCACCCTGAGTTTGTTCCGGCGAACAGGTATTTCCGTCTACTTTAAGTTTCACAGGAGCACTGTAACAAGCTCCATAAAATAACGGACGGTCGCCATACTGCTCACGGTTGAGGTAATATTTCAATGAGAATAAATTATCCGGATTATTCTGATCCATGGTAGGATTAGCCGACGAACGAATAACAATCACGGCATATGTCGAATAACCAATCAAAACCATTGACACCATAAGAACAATGGTGTTAAACCAACGTCCACTAATGTTATTTCTCCTGAAATAAAAGAAAGCTCCCATTCCTGCAATAATAACTATCCCAATAATAATATGGTCGCCAAAAAATGGAATACCAGCCATGGAAATAGATAAGATGAATGAAATAACCATGCGTAATTTGCTCTTGGCTGTGTTCGATTCATAAATAGCCCAAACAAGAATGGCAATTGCAAGAATAATATAGGCGAATAAACCGCTATTAAATCCAAATCCCAACTTATTTACAAATAGTAACTCAAACCAACTGGCTACCTCTACACAGCCTGGAATTACGCCGTAAAGCACAGCTCCCAAAATCACAACGCCTGCCAACAATGCCAATAAAGAACCTTTTACGGTAGGAGTATGTTTTTTGAAATAATAAACCATTACAAGTGCCGGTATAGTGAGCAGGTTCAACAAGTGAACACCAATGGAAAGTCCCATTAAATAGGCTATCAGAATCAACCACCGATCCGAACCTTTCTCGTCGGCAACATCCTCCCATTTTAGAATAAGCCAGAATACCAGTGCTGTGAAGAGTGATGAAAACCCATAAACCTCTGCTTCGACAGCCGAAAACCAAAAAGTATCCGAAAATGTGTAAGCCAAAGCACCCACCAGTCCGGCACCAATTATAGCAATTGTGTTTCCATTAGTATAACTTTCTTCAGACTTGATAATAACCTTACGAGCCAAATGTGTTATAGTCCAGAACAAAAACAGAATGGTAAATGCACTACATAATGCCGTAAACGAGTTAACCATGATGGCCACATGACTATTATCTTTAGCAAATAATGAGAATAAATGACCGAAAAGGGCTGACAATGGAGCACCCGGTGGGTGACCCACCTCCAGTTTGAAGGCACTTGCAATAAACTCAGGGCAATCCCAAAAGCTTGCTGTTGGCTCCATAGTAAGTAAATACGTCAAAGCAGCAATAGCAAAAGCTACCCATCCGAAGATGTTATTCATTAATCTAAATCGTTTCATGAAAGCTAATTATTGTTGTTAGTTGATAATTGTCTGTTAATATAGCACCTATATTCGGCATCAATCCATTCGTACTGGAAAAAACGTTCAAAGATACAAAAAAAATCAGTTTGAATGAGAACTTCATCGTTTTTTAGTTAACATTAAAAAATCTATACTTTTTTATAAAACTAGATACAGATATCCTGCGGTGAAAATAAAGCCACTATAACAATAAAATTGTTATAGTGGCTCTTCATTTCTATAAAAAAACGTGTTTATTTAAATCTGTACCCTCTTAGTGTATTCTGTATATCGAGGGAGATATTTGTTCAAAACACTCTTTTGTTTGGCTTGGTCACATGTTCGTAAAATCTGATATAGAATTCCAAGATTCTGGTTAATTTGATCCGATAAACCGCTGAGCTTGGATTTATCAAAACTCAGATACCAATCAAGGTTCTCTACACAATCATTAGCCACTACATCCATAATCGCATTGCCTTTTGCAGGTTTATTTAACATGTAATAGAACTCTGCCAAATGAAGTGAACCGAAATCGTGTCGAACCGTTGAACCCGGAATAACTTTATTGCAGTAATCCAGGGCTTTCTTTGCACGTTCAACATCTCCATTTTTTATCAAAGCCCCAATTAAATAGACAAACATAGCTCTGTGTGAGTGGCACATATTCAAAGTGCTTTCATCCAAATAGACCTTCGGATCGGCAATATTCCCAAACTTAAATTTAGTCATCATATTATTATACAGCTCATCGGTATTAATCCCTACACCAGCACCTTTTGCTCCCACAGGCAGAACCTGATACGCCATACCAGTAAGTTCGAAATGATCTTTCAGTCCAAGATACTCTCCACCAATTGATATTGCAAAATAAACCGGACGTTTCCAATTGTTTTCTTTCAACAATTCGATAATCATAAGATCGCTTCTGCTTATACCTCGTTGAAGATTGAAATTAATCTGTGGAATAATTTCCGAAGCTCTGGATGCTGGCAGAGTTCCTGATTTAATTACCTGCTGTGCATCCACCGGCAAAAACAAATGGTTGGTCGGTATGAATGATTGCCCTTGTATTTTTGTTTGAGGATCTGAACTAAGAATAAAATTGTAAGCCGTTTTCACATCGAGGTTTGGCATTAATGAGTCCACTTCAACCATCTCATTTTTACCCGGCTCATAATCTTTCGGCTCCCATGATATTGGTAATGGTTTCGATTTATAGGCTTCGCGTTTCATTTGGCTAATATACCAATCGGCTTGAAGATAACTAAGATTACATACCCGCACATCGGTTCTAAAGCCTTCTACTTCCTGATTATACCAAAGGGGGAAAGTGTCATTATCGCCCATAGTGAAAATAATCGCATTGGGTTTGCACGAAGATAAATAGTTCTGCCCAAAATCACGACAGGTATACCGGTTACTCCTATCATGATCATCCCAGTTCTGTTGAGCCATTAACACGGGAACACCCAAACAGGAAACAACTACAATGGTTACCATCACTGTACGAGGAAGCTTAGACAGGTACTTATCAATTAACCTAATCACACCCAAAACACCCATACCTATCCAGATACTGAAAGCATAAAACGACCCGGCATATGCATAATCGCGCTCGCGCGGTTGATATGGAGATTGATTCAGATATACTACGATAGCGATACCTGTAAGAACAAATAGCAGCATAATCAACCCGAATTTTTCGATTCCGGATTTTCCACTGTAAAGCAGAAAAATTATTCCGAGAATACCGAGAAGCAATGGTAGCATAAAATACGTGTTTCGACCTTTATTTTCTTTTAGCTGCGATGGCATATTTTCCTGATTACCGACTAAAAGATTATCAATAAAGCTGATTCCTGTTATCCAGTTTCCATGTTCAATTTCACCATTTCCCTGTATATCATTTTGCCTTCCACTAAAATTCCACATAAAATAGCGCCAGTACATAAAATTAATCTGATAATTGAAAAAGAAACGCATGTTTTCTATGAAAGTAGGTTTCATATCGGTCTTCTGTTGACCACAATATTCATAACTCACAGGTACGCCGGTAATTTTCCCCCAGTATTTATAAGCCTCTATTGATCTTGGGTTACTATCATACAAGCGAGGGAAAAACATATCAAAATGCTCATCCATTTCATATTCATTATCACCTTTATGACCTACTACCATGTATTCATCTTTATCACCAGCCGATTTCTTGGTTTTCAAACTATAAAAAGAATGCCCCTTTTCTTTTTGTACCGGAGCGTAACCATTCCCTTCGGCTACAAATTTCACAGGAGCATTATAAGTGGAGCCAAAAAGCAAAGGACTATCGGGGTACTGCTCCCTGTTAAGATAATATCTTAACGAAAATAGGTTATCCGGGTTATTCTGATCCATAGTAGGATTGGCAGACGAGCGTATCATAATTATGGAATATGAGGAATACCCTATCAAAACCATAACGACCATCAATATAATGGTATTGAGCCAGCGTGCACTGATTGTGGCTCTGCGATAGTAGAAGAAAACGGACAAACCAATAATTATAATCAACCCAACCAACAACCGGGCACCTAGAAACGGAATACCGGTAATAGAAACTGCCAGTATAAAAGACACATACATTCGCAATCTATTTTTATCGACATACGATTCATAGATTGCCCATATCAAAGAGGAAAAAACTAAAATAATATAAACAAACAAACCTGTATTAAATGCAAATCCAAGTTGGTTAACAAAGAACAACTCGAACCAGCCGGCCACTTCCACAAATCCGGGAATCAATCCATATAATATTGCCCCCAAAATTACAGCACCACCCAATAAAGCCATTATCACCCCTTTAAATGATGGTGTATATTTTTTTAAATAATAAACCATCACTACAACTGGTATAGCCAACAAATTGAGCAAATGGACACCGATGGAAAGTCCCATCAAGTATGCTAGAACCACCAACCAACGATCTGAACCTGGTTCGTCTGCAACATCTTCCCATTTCAGTATCAGCCAGAAAACCACGGCAGTAAAAAGAGCCGAAAATCCATAAACCTCTGCTTCCACTGCTGAGAACCAAAATGTATCGGAAAAAGTATATGCTAATGCTCCAACCAAACCTGCTCCTATTACTCCAATAATATTAGCTTTTGTAAAATCAGCTTCCGACTTTATAATAACCTTACGAGCCAAATGCGTAATAGTCCAAAATAGAAATAGTATGGTAAACGCACTACATAAAGCCGTAAACGAATTTACCATAATAGCAACATGACTGTTGTCTTTTGCAAATAGAGAAAAGAAATGGCCAAAAAGAGCAGATAAGGGAGCTCCGGGAGGATGACCCACTTCAAACTTAAAGGCACTGGCAATGAATTCCGGACAATCCCAGAAACTCGCTGTTGGCTCCATGGTAAGCAAGTACGTCAAAGCTGCTATCGCAAAAGTAAACCATCCGAAAATGTTGTTGATTAATTTAAATCGTTTCATTTAATGAAATGCTTTTTGTTGTTTATATTTAAAATCTGGATACTCGGGATTGATTTGGGAAGTTACGAAAATACTATACACACAATAATAAATTCGGTACATTAGTCATGCTATTTTTATAAAAAATTCAAAGTTATTACATATTTTCATTTTAAAATAATCGCTAACTCAATTTTAGTTAACCTTAAGATATAGCTAGCTATAACATTGAATTAAATAGCAATAATTAACATATAAATATCCCATTATCTTATTCTAGCACGAAAATATTGATCAGAAAAACCGGAGCGCATTCAAACAATAACTCTTTATGTTTTCGAGAAAAGTACGTATAATTCTTTTTCATCACTTTATATTTAAAGCCAATAAGAAGAAACCTGATCAGAAACAATTTTTGAAACATTTTCAACACAAAAACTGCTTAGCGATAACAGAAAGGTTAAAAGACCACCAATCGTAAAATAATCAAAAAGTATCACAAAAACACGAGTCATTACAGATTGAAAGTAAAGCAGAGACAAAAAATAAAAACACAACTGTTTTTTAGAGTAAAAAACTAAAAACCGAAAGTAAAAAACTGAATCAAGAGAACTCAATTAAAAACCTGTATAGCAATTATTTAAACATAGAGCCTGATTCACAATTAAGATATTGTTTTGAACAAATATTATTCATACATTTGTCCTGAAATTAAAACTAATCAGGTTTAAATGGAACTTATTACATCGTTTGCCGAACTCACCTCGCATCTTAAAAACGTAAATCAACGCAAACGCCTTGCGGTTGCCAATGCCGTTGACTCACACACCCTGGATGCTGTTCTAAAAGCGGTAGACATGGGCATTGTTGAAGCATTTTTGATTGGCGATGTAGCTTCCATTGAATCTCCTCATCTTTTTGAAGAACACAACTTATCTCCTTTTATTCATATTATAGATATTCCTGAAGTTCAACTGGCCACATTGGAAGCGGTTCGGATGGTAAAAGCTGGAGAGGCAGATATTTTAATGAAAGGATTAGTAAACACAGATGTTTTGCTCCGAGCCATTTTGGACAAAGAAAAAGGGATATTACCCGCTGGGAATGTACTCACATTTAATGCAGCCCTACAAATTCCGAACTATCACAAGTTGATTTTCTTCTCCGATCCGGTTGTGATTCCATCACCTAATTTAGTTCAACGCACTGCCATGATTAAATATGCTATCAAGACGGCATATAAATTTGGTATTTCCAACCCTAAAGTGGCATTAATACATGCAACCGAAGTAGCTAATCCTAAGATTCATTACATGCAGGATTATCTTGACATTATGCAAATGTGGCGTGAAGGTGAATTCGGAAATGTCATCATGGATGGGCCTTTGGATATTTTTTTGGCTTTGGACAAAGAGCGTGGAAGCATAAAAAATGTACCATCCCCTATACTGGGCGATGCCGACATACTAATTTTTCCAAACTTTGAATGTGCAAACTGTTTTTACAAAGGTTTATCGCTTTTTGCTGGAGCCGAAATGGGTGGACTACTACAAGGCACTGAGAAACCTGTGGTATTGACATCGCGTAGCGAAAGCGTGCAATCGAAGTTCTACAGCATTGCCATGGCGTGTGTAATAAGCTGATAAGGTAATGTAATTAAACTTCAATCGCTTACTCGAGATAACAGACTAGAGACCATCTTCTTCGCTGCCCGCTCGGCCGTTCCCGGTTCACCTAAAGTAGCTTTTATGATTGAATAATCCTCCAATACTTGTTGGCGATAGGTATTATTCCTCAAAAGCAGGCTTAATTCTGCCGACACATTCTCCACAGTGAATAAATTAGCTATCAGCTCTTTTACAACCAGCTTATTAGCAATTATATTTACCAGCGAAATATAGTTAGTTTTTATAATTAGATCTTTAGCCCAAAGTGCTAACTTTCCGAATGCAACATGATACACAACTACTTGTGGAATTCCAATCAGAGCAGTTTCCAGCGTTGCAGTTCCGGAGTTTACCACAGCAGCCTGAGATTGCTGCAAGAGTTCGTAAGTTTTTCCTGTCACAATACGAGCTTCATTCCCACCAAGTATCTCATTGTAAAATGAGATATCAATTCCGGGTGCTCCGGCTACGACAATTTGGTATTCCGGAAAATTCAAAGCAGCGGCAAGCATTCTAGGCAAGCAAGCTGTTATCTCCTGCTTTCTGCTGCCTGACAATACTGCTATTATCGGCTTATCCGGTAACTGATTCTCACTGCAAAATTCCGGGAACGTTTGCCCCTGATTAGGCCGCATATATACAGAATCTACCGTTGGATTTCCAACATATTCTACCTGATAATCATGCTTACTATAAAAAGCTGTTTCGAAAGGGAAAATGGTAAACATTTTATCCACATAGCGCTTAATCTCTTTGATACGATATTCTTTCCATGCCCATATTTTAGGGGAAATATAATAGTAAACTTTGGCGCTCAGATTCTCTTTTACAAAACGAGCCATGCGCAGGTTAAAGCTTGGATAATCTACCAAAATCAACACGTCGGGTTGAAAATCAACAATGGCTTGCTTACAATCGCTCAGGTTTTTCAGTACAGTTTTAGCATTTTTAAGCACAGCAATAATTCCCATAAAAGCCATATCGCGGTAATGCTTTACCAACTTCCCGCCATGAGCCTGTGCAAGCATGAGGTCACCACCCAGAAAGCAAAACTGAGCCTCTGAATCTTCTTTCAAAAGCTCCCTCATTAAATTCGAAGCGTGTAAATCGCCCGAAGCCTCTCCTGCAATGATAAAATATTTCATAGTTGACCCCCAACCCCTAAAGGGGGGTTGAAGCTACTACTGCACTGTGCGTGTGTCTTTTTTGTCATATGAGTTTGTGTAGAACGGACTAACTAAGTTCCCCTTTGGGGTTAGGGGTTTTACAGCATGAAAATACTTGTAATAAAATAAGGCATGCCGCCCATAAGTACCCCGGTAGCAATTTTAAAGCTGTCTGATTTATAAAACACAAAAACAAGCACCAAGTTAGGCATAGCTGACAGCAAAAGCAATTTTCCCAACAAGATACCCGGATAAAGCTCCCTCAGAATATCAAAAAAAGATAAATCATTCGGATAAAACCTATTTAAATACACCCACATAAATAGTACAGGTAGTATTAAACCCGGAACAAAACCGTAAAGAAAATGATTAAATCTATTCATCAAAAGTTATCTGTTGATATAGCAGAATATCCTATTATTGAAGTTGAATTACAATTTCCAATGAGCTATATCGGCAATAGTTTCGTGAGCCGTAAGATCAATCTTGGTTGGCACAATAGAAACATATCCGTGATCTAGTGCCCATTCATCCGTATCTATTGATTCAGGCTCATGATTCTCAAAATTTCCTGTGAGCCAGAAATAAGATCCACCCCGAGGGTCTGTGCGCTTAGCATATTCTTTAGTCCACCTTCCATCACATTGACGGGCAGCCTTAACTCCTTTTATTTCTCCAACCGGAGCATTCACATTCAGACAGGTAGCGTGTGGCAATCCGTTTCGCAATGCCTCTTGGGTTATTTGAAGAACATAGGGTTCAAAAACACTAAAATCTGCATCCATAGAATGGTTGCAGATAGAAAAACCTATTGATAAAATACCGTTTTCACAACCCTCAAGAACAGCACCCATAGTGCCCGAATAAATCACATTAATGGCCGAGTTTGACCCATGATTGATACCTGCTACAACTAAATCTGGTTTTCGTTCAACTATCTCATTCAATGCCAGTTTTACACAGTCTGTAGGAGTACCCGTACATATGTACCGAACTAAGCCTTCTTTCTCTTCAATTTTCTTAAAACGAATCGGATGTGTTACTGTAAGTGCATTTGACTGAGCCGACCGTGGTCCATCGGGAGCAACCACTACCACATCACCTATTTTCATCATTAGCCGGGTCAAAACTGCTATTCCATTCGCATCATGACCATCGTCATTCGTTATTAATATAAGCGGTTTATCCATATCATTGTTTCAACTTTTGTTTTTAAAAGCCGTTATTTGTATTACTATTTTCTTTTTATTTTCAATACCGTAGCCGATATAAATCCAGTGCAAACCAGCAAAAAATAAAGCACATCGCGAGAATCAATTACCCCACGACTCATCGATTTATAATGCGAATGAATTCCCAAATTCTCTAAAATCTGTATAGATTCACCTGAGGTAAAGAAGCCGGTAATAACCTCAAATCCGTAGTAAAAAAAGAAAGAAAGAACTACAGCCACAACAAACGAAACAATTTGATTGTTTGACACCGATGAGGAAAACAGACCAATACTCACATACACAGCCGCCAGAAATAAAAGCCCGATAAACGAACCCCAGAAAGCTCCAGAATCAATATTACCAACTGGCTCTGCTATATGAGATATAGTAAAATAATACAATAAAGTAGGTAACAAGGCCAGCGCAACCAACGCCCAACCTGCAAAGTATTTTCCGAGAGTTATATGCAGTTTACTTATTGGTTTGGTGCTAATAAACTCCCACGTACCGGTTTGTTTTTCTTCAGCAAAAAGGCGCATTGTAACAGCAGGACAAAGAAACAAAAACAGCCATGGAGCCAAATAAAAAAGACCATCAACATTGGCATAGCCCGCATCCAGTATATTATACTCTCCGGGTATCACCCAAAGAAACAGCCCCGTGAGAATCAGAAATATACCAATAACAACATAACCGGTTGCATTGCTAAAAAAAGCTCTGAGTTCCTTTTTGAATATTGAAAACATACCAGTCAATTAACAATTTATAATTACTAAATAATTTACTACATTTGTGGTGTCAAAGGTAACCAAAAAAATCGAATGCATCGGCAATAACCAATCAGGCTTTTATGAAGAAAAACCTTTTTTTTATTCTCTCAATACTAAGTGTAAACACATTATGTGCTCAGACATATGAGAACTACAGTTGGAAGTTGGAAGGCATTTATGGTAATATCCTTGCGCACGACCAGCACGTTAAGGAACTGGTTTCGAATCCTGTGACCGGAGCTGAGTTATCCATGGAATTTCAAACCATGGGTGAAAAATCATGGCATCAATTCACGGGCTTTCCCACAGTTGGAGTTGGAGCAGTTTGGCTAAATCTTGGGAATCCACAAAAGCTTGGAAATGCATTTGCCCTTTATCCATACATCAACTTTCCATTAATCAGAACCGGTTTATTTAATTTAAGCATCAAAGCAGGTGCGGGTGCCAGTTGTCTGACAAAAACCTATTACAACACCAATACTGATTCTCAGGGAAACACACTACCATCGCTCACCGGTACTAACGGTGCCATCGGTTCTACCCTAAATGTTTATTTTGCCGGAGGCGGAAGTCTTGAAGTTCCCATTGCAAAAGGGTTTAGTTTGATGGCTGAATACACATGGAATCATATGTCGAATGGTAGTGCAGTTGCACCGAATTCCGGGCTAAACCTAATAAATGGTTTCATGGGTATAAAATACTTTCCTAATTACAAGAATTTTCAGTCACCCACTGCCCATTATGGATCAAAAACACCTCGAAAATTTAGCTACGAAGTCATTGTTTCAGGAGGTTTCAGGCAGCTATATTACAAGGATAATAAAACATTTCCAATCGCTTCAATCTCATTTGGCATTTATCGGCCGCTATCGAACTTTTACAGAATGGGACTTGGAGTCGATGCCTTTTACGATGGTGCATACAATGGGAAAACATCGTTTGAAAGAACCTATATCACAACTGACGAGTTCAAAAACAAGATTCGCACCGGAATTTCGTGGCAACACGAGATATTACTCGGGCGATTTATTGCCGGATTTGATTTGGGCTTATATCTTTACGACCCGCTTAAAAACTTTTCGCCCTACAACGATGCAAAAGTTGGAGCATTACATAAACCGCTCATATACAAATATGATATTGACAAAGAAGATGGGTGGTTTTACAGCAGAGCCGCTTTAAAATACGCGCTGAACGAGCATTATTTTCTTTCATTGGGATTGAAAACTCACCTTCAGAAAGCCGAATTCATTGAATGGGGACTCGGGTATGTCTTTTAATCTCCTTTAGATATTAGGAGTTGACATCAGTGCATCAAGCAGTAATGGTATTTCATCTTTTTCAATTCCATTGGCAATTAAATATGCTTTGTCTTCGTTGAAAGTTTCAATGAAGACATCCCAATTATTCAACTGCAAACTTAAGCTCATTCGGTAATGTTCAATTGCATCACTTGTTCTTCGCTGGCACCATGCTACATGTCCGGCATTCAAATAATCCTGAGCACCCGGCTCAACATACTCCAATAACTTTTCGCTATAATAATGAGCCTGTTTGATATTGCCCAGAACAAAAGAACACCAGCAAATAGCTCTCCAAACCTTTACATTTTCGCCGTCCAAAGCATCTAGTTTAAAATAAATTCCCAATGCTTCCGTGAATTTTTTTAGCTCCATATGACAATGTCCTATCTGCATCATAACACCCGAGATATTAGGCTTCAGATAATCTACATGCAGATAAAACTCCAATGCTTTTTCAAAATTCCCAGACAAACGATGGCATAAGGCAATCTTCCTAACAGTCCAGATATCATCCGGCTGAATAAAATCTGCCTTCATGTAAGCATCAAGCGCTTTTTGAAATTGTGAAGTTTGCTGATACATGTAACCTATTTTCTGATAAAGTGCAGCAGTAGGCTCTGCTTCCGACTGAATTTCTTCAAACAAATCAAGTGCCTGATGATAATGGTTTTTTGAAAAATAATATTCGGCGATATTTGATTTAAAGCTGGCATTATTAGACAAGATATCAAATAAAAATGAACGGTGCATATGCAATGACAAAGAAAACATATCATCAAAATCTGTATGCTTTGAATTCAGCTTGAAGAATCTAAATAAATCCTGAATATATTGTTTGGAAATATTCTTTGAAGCCAAGTCAGGAGTAAGTATTGCCTCATCTTTAGCCATTTCGCTTAATTGTTCGGCCTCCATTTTGAATGACTGTTTTATCATTCCTCGCTGAGATTCAGGCATCTGAAGCACACTTAAGCAAAATGAGTATTTATCAGAATTACACATCATGTTGTTACCCAGAAAAGCACTCAACAAAGAATTATCTTCACCAACAAAAAGCTCATTCACACTTGAATAAGCAGGTTCAAAAGGCATAAACCAATGTGTAAATTCGGAGAAAAATGGAAAACTCTTGAGTAGTGAAAAAGTACTCATATAGACATCAGCTCCCTCCAATTGCATTTGGCTCAATTCTTTCAGTTTATCACCCACTCCACTTTCGTCGAGCATATCCTGCCATTCAGGATTTTCTTCGTTCCACTCATCAGAATTCAACAAACTATCAGCGTCCATTTTATCCTTCAGTTTAGGACTGATTTTCATCACTTCCGGCAAAATCTCTTCCTGCATTCGTTTAGTGATTTTGTCTGTTTCTACAGTGGCTATAATCTGAATGATTATGTTTTGGAAGTTCTCCACCACATGGCTATCGTCTGCCAGCAGCACCAGTCGGTTTCGTATAGCAGGAAAATATGGCAAAAATTGATTGTATTTAGCCAGCACAAAACAGAGGCCTACCAAAGCCCGCTGTTTAACCTGCTGATTTGTACTCAAACATGCATCGAGCAGCAAGGAGAGCTTAGCCTCATCAAACATTCTCCATAGATTAAGAGTTAGCGCTGAAATGATTATCGATTTTTCAATCGAACCAGGATAAGAATCCTCAAGCACCTTGCTAAAGAGTTGTTTCTCTTCAGCTCCATACGAGGTTGTCAACCAAAATAATCCAAAAATATCCGGCAATAACAATTCATAATTTGTACGAAGTCGCTTCAATTCTACAGCATGATTTCCTACATCATTTTTCAGCAGTTCGGTTTGACCATAGAAATACAGAAAAGATGCAAATAATTCGGTAGGCGAATGGTGTCGTTTGGTATGTGGGAAATATCGTTTTTGAGAATACTCATAGTTCGAAGAATTTCGAAGAAGCAATTCTTCTCTTAAATCGGAATTAAGTACAAAGGTTTTTGCTATTATCTTATTGTACACCAGCTTCCGATCAGGATCATCAACACCGGAGATATAATACTGCAATAAATACTGATAATTTTGTTGTAGATCATTTAACCTATCAGAGTATTCACCCAATTGTAGCTCTGTGATAAGATCTTCCGTTTTATTAAAGGCATTATTCAGTTGTCCTGACGCAAGAAAGTGTAAGGCCGCAGTGTATGCTTCATGAATTTGATTGATATTCATATTTTTATTGCCCTCTAACGGATTTATGAAAGTTTAAACTGCAAAGTAAGAAAAACAAGTCTCATTATCAGCAACGAAAAATCTCAAGAAGAATACTTTTTTTAATCTTCTTATAAAACCAATGCGTAATGGCAGATATGTATCTATCAAAAACTATTCCAATGCTTAGCCTATTTTGCTTATTTTGCGAAGTCTTTCTTCATCGATAATTTTGAGCTTTCGTCCATCCATGGCTATAACATGCTCATTTACAAAGTTGGAGAGAGTACGAATGGCATTTGAGGTTGTCATATTAGACAGATTAGCCAGATCTTCACGAGAAAGGTAAATACTGATTGTGGCTCCATCTTCTTCTAAACCATAGTTTTTGCGCAAGAGCAATAACGCTTCGGCTAACCGGCCCCGGATATGTTTTTGTGTCAAATTGACAGTCCGCGCATCAGAAGCTCCCAGATCTGTAGCTATTTCTTCTAAAAAACGATAGCAAAAAGAATTGTTGTGACGGAGTATGGATAGGAATATCTCTGCTTTAATCATATACACTGTGGAAGCTTCAAAAGCAGCAGTATTTGTATTATAATTCTCGTTGGCAATAATAGCACGATAACCGAAATGTTCACCTGGCTTAAGCATTCTTATGATCTGAGAACGGCTTCCAACTCCCTCTTTGTAGACTTTTACTTTTCCACTTGCTAAAATCATCATGTGCGTTGGTTGATCATTCTCGCAATGTATTAATTCATTCTTTTTAAAGTGGTGAATTGAATAATTACTGCGTACAAATTGCCTTTCATCAGGTGTAAGTACGTCCCAAACCGAAAAGATTTCTTCTATTGGTTTTAAATCAGAAACATGTTTTTTTGCCATAAAGATCTATCAGAAATATGTTTGACAACAATGTTATAAAGCACAAATTTAGTGATTTTTCGAGAAATAACACAATAAGCGATTAAAAAAACAACTTATTATTTATAAATACTGACAAATGATGCTTAAAGCGGTACCGAACAACTATTTTTAACGCCTTTTTTATTAGAATTTATTAACCTTGTTTGCAAAAAGTCTTTTTTAGATAAAAATAATTATTACTTTTGTAAAACACACTAACTACCGCTCTATATGAAAAAAGTCTTTCTGGTCATAGCCATATTTTTGTGCGTTATAAATTTAAATGCCCAACAAGTTTCAATTAGTGACTCTGCTGTTGTCAGCCTGTTAACTTGCTCGCCGGGTGAAGAAGTTTATTCAAAGTTCGGGCATACTGCCATTCGAATTGCTGACAAAAACAACAACATAGATGTTATTTTCAACTATGGCATTTTTAGTTTTGAGACAAGCAACTTTTATTATAAATTCATAAAAGGCGAGACTGATTACCAACTTGGTGTATACGACACCAGAAACTTTCTGCCTGAATACGCTCAACGAAACTCAATGGTAGTGGAGCAGGTTTTGAACCTTTCGCCAGCCGAAAAAAGAGATTTATTCGCTCTTTTGATGCAAAATTATTTGCCTGAAAACAGAACCTATCGGTACAATTTTATTTTTGACAATTGTGCTACCCGCCCACGTGATAAAATATTGGCCTCACTTCATGGTTACGTGAAGTTTCAGGAAAACTATGAATCTAAAACATTTAGGCAATTAGTCGGATCCTATGTAGGGAACGACACCTGGTTAAAATTCGGCATTGATTTGGTTTTCGGGATAAGAGCAGACAAAATAGCGACTGAAAGTGAAAGTATGTTTTTACCCGAAGTTCTGATGGGAGAATTTCAAACTGCTCAAATAACTGCACGCGTAGGAGGAACTAAAAAACTTATCTCAGAAAGAAGAATATTAGTTCATAAAATAGACACGAAAGAAGAATCTACTTTTTGGCTTTTTAAACCGATGGCCTTTTCCATTTTACTCTTACTTATTGGGTCGGCAATCACTTTTTGGGACACCAAACGAAAATATTATTACAGGCCTTTTGATGCATTTCTATTTGGACTTACCGGTGTGGCCGGATTAATCATTGCTTATCTGATGTTTTTTTCACTGCATCCATTAGTTAAATCAAACTTAAACATTCTCTGGCTCAACCCGCTCAGTTTATTGATTGTTTCGTTACTCTGGGTCAGAAGATTGCGGGTTGCGCTGTTCTTCTACCAAATTATAAACGTTGTCTTCTTATTGGCTGCACTGTTTACATTTGCCATTTCGGTACAGTCAATAAACATTGCAGCGTATCCGATAATCGTTTTATTACTCATGCGCAGTGTCAGTTGGATATCATTATCCAGAAAAAAGATTTACCGCAGAAGAAGATAAATTACAATCATTTACATTACGCTTTATGTCACCAACTTCATTAAAAGAACCTGCTTCATTACGATTTGTTGGAATTATCCCAGCCCGCTTTGCTTCAACCCGCTTTCCGGGAAAACCATTAGTGGACATCGGAGGAAAAACGATGATACAACGCGTCTATGAACAGGTATCAAAAGCGTTGGAAAATGTATATGTAGCTACAGACGACACCCGTATTTTCGAAGCAGTGATCAATTTTGGAGGCAAGGCTATAATGACTTCCGATAAGCACAAAAGCGGAACCGACCGGTGCTTTGAAGCATTTACAAAACTGGATGAATGGTTTGATGTGGTAGTCAATATTCAAGGCGATGAACCTTTCATTCAACCGGAGCAAATTGCAGAATTACAAAACTGCTTTGCCGAACCCAACACTCAGATTGCAACTTTGGCAAAAAAAGTAACCGCAAAAGACAGTATAGAATTTCTCACTAACCCTAATAACCCAAAACTGGTTATTAATAAACTCAATGAAGCCATGTATTTCAGCCGTTCTGTAATTCCTTACAGACGCGGGGCAGAGCTGGAAGAGTGGATTTCACTTCACCCCTACCTTAAGCACGTGGGTATTTATGCTTACCGCGCCGATGTACTTCGTGAGCTCACGCTATTGGAACAATCGCCACTGGAAATTGCCGAATCGCTGGAGCAACTCCGCTGGCTTGAAAACGGCTATCGAATTAAAGTAGGTTTTACCGACGTAGAAACTGTGGGCATTGACACTCCCGAAGATTTGGAAGAAGTGAAAGATTTACTGAAAGATAGTTAAACAAGAAACCTCAAATACTAGCTGGCTTATGTTTGAGGTAGCTTTGCTTAACTTTTAGTTAGCCTTGCCTAGCATTTTGGTAAGCTCGCTTATGTTTTAGTTAGCCTTGCTTAGTTTTTTGCTTAGCTAGCTTATGTTTTAGGTAAGCTAGCCTACCTTTTGTTAGCCTTGCTTATGTTTTGGATAGCCTTGCTTAGCTCTTTGATAGGCAGGCTTATCTTTCAGGTAGGTTTGCTTATGTTTTAGGCAGGCTACTTTAGGAAAAAACAGCAAAAGTATCTTATAACTACAGGTCTCAGTCTACTATCTCGGCAAAATCAGCAATATGATTATCCACGTAGGCCGCAATTAAAGATGTTTGTTGTTCTTCAATGTCAAAATACAGTTCTTCCAGATCGTCAAAAACCTCAAAATCCACATACATCGCATTAAATTCCTCCTCAGTTGTTTCGCGTTCCAGCGCAGTCTTATTTGGATCATAAATTTCTTTAGCTTTGTATATCAGCTTAGCCAATTCTGCAGCGCCAAATTGTTTGATTGCTTTAGCAAACGGATTTTCGAAAATATACCCTCCATACCCATTCTGAATAAGCTGAACAAAACCACCATCACGCATTTCGTCCTGAAAAAAACGGTGAGCTAACAAGGTATGCTGACTTCCATTTAAAAGTTGCATGTTATCGGCAGTAAGTTTTCCACCCAATGCCTGAAGATAAGCATCGGTAAGCACCTGTAAGAATTCATCCATCCCCTTGCCGGCAGCTGCTGCCAAATTACTATCTTTTATTTGAATCATTTGTTTTGTTTAAAGTATTATTTTTGAAACCGCAAAGTTAGAATTAAATGCTGATAACAATACAGGTCACCGATAGATTTCAGCTAAAATTTCTGACTATCCTATTTTAGAAATAAATAAGCATCAAAATTGCTTAACTCTATTCCCTCTTTTGTAGCGTTTCGCTTACCACTCACCGTATTTAATATTAACTTGTAATTTCCAGCCTTCATCGTCATCTTTTCAGGCGAATCTACCTTCTCAATATTATACTTCAACAGTGATTTTATCTTATTTCTCAGTGCTATAGTATAAGTACCGTTCTTTATGAGCTTATTGGTTACAAGCAAATCACCGTTGTAAAACTCAACCTTTAGCTGACTGTTTTCGCATATATTCTTCGCTCTATCGGTATTACTTTCCGAATTAAAGACATTCAGATTTACAAAAACAGGATAAGAATCCGTATTAAAAATACAAGAATTATTTTCCAAATAAAGATGAAAATATCGGTTGATATCAATATCATTCGTGTTTAGATTCATTTGTTCCAGAATATCATACACGTGTTTATTTTTGAGGGAATTACTAAAGTATGACTTCATACTTTCTGCTCCATAGGTCAGAACCAGATACCTTACAGTTTCAGTCGCCCTTTGTACCGTAGCTGTATCTTTTTGTTGAGTTTGCTTTGGAGTGATTTTTCCATCTTTCAACATGTGCAAAACAGTGAGCTGCTTTTCTAGCTGGCTTCTCAAAGAATTCCGGGTCACACTAAAAACACTCCAGGGTCCTATTGAGCTTAAAAAAGTAATCGTTGCAAAAGAAATTACAATCCATTTTACCTGTTTAGCTTTCGATATAAGAAGGTAAATACTGATGCCATAAAACCATAAATTCAGAATCAGCACATACAGCCTGTTGATCGTTAAATCATAGTCGGCGATACGGCGATAAATGCCTACAGACATAAGAATTAGCAGAGGAAATAGCAGTACCGGAAATAGTTTTGCAAATAGGTCGACCACTTTATTTTTATTGCTCAAATAAAGCGGATGTAAAATGAGCATACACAAGAAACCACCCAGTCCGAGTACCGAAACAAGGGTAGAAACCCAACCATTTGGCAATTGCCATTTGATAACTATCTGGATTAAATAAACATACAGTATTAAGGTGTATATTGCTAAAATTGGGAGTAAGATATACAAGCCAAATATCTTTATAATCTTTTCAAAGGTAAATTCCTGTTTTCTTTTTTCAATTTTATCGGGTATGTTTGACAAGAAGTAAGTTGGGGCAAACAGCACAAAACTGAACACAGCCAGATGACCATATACTTTAGAACTAATTTCGATCTTGAACAGCTTATCATGTGACAAAATAGCCAAACCAAGTCCGCCATATAACACGGCTGCAAATACAAGAGTAATAATAAGCTGAACTATGCTTTGCTTACTAAAATTCCAGAAAGGTATTTCACTGTTTTTATGAAGAAACGAAATAAAAAAAGCAGCCAATGTAAACACCAATCCCAGTGAAACCAACTGATAATACTGGTATTCCATCAGTTTGTCGGGAAGCGTAAAACAATAAACCGCAAAAATAATCATCACCAACAGATTGAGCGAGATTTTCTGAAACGAGTTTTTAAAATCTTCCAGGTATAAACTCGCGGCCACGTTTAACAGTGTGCCCAAACCAAAGAATGCCCACAAACGCTCTTGTATATCTACATTCACTCTTTGAATAGACATAAAACAAAGCACTGCAAATCCGACAATAAAGCTCAGCGAAAATGGAAACCGTATCAAAACCTGACGGAATCTGGAGATCATTACTTGTAGGGAGAGTTTTTTCATAACGTGTGACTGAATTTGGAATGTGCTCCACAAAATTGAATCTTCTGATGACGAACTTGCGCCCAAAGATACGAAACATTTTGCTGAATTCTGACCTGCAAAACATTCCACAATTGCTCGTTATTATTATCGTTTGGGTTTACTACATTGGCTTCTATTACCGTCATAAATGAAATTCGCCCTTCAAAATCAATCGATTTGACTAAATACATTATTGCTGCCACTTCAGTTTCGGCCATACTCAAAAAGCGTTTCACCGCAACCTGTATCTTAGGTTTGCGAGGAGAAACTGCTTCAAAGAATCTCGCCAAAACACCCTCGTGTATATTCAGCACGCTTTTAAGCATAGTACCTCCCATATTATCGCTTTGCTCAATTTGGCTTTTTCAGCAAACCACATTCATTGTTTATTAAGTTGGAGTACTTCAACGCATCGGCCACCATAATAGTAAACTGACTTATTACTTCTTTCTTAATTGCTCCAATGCAGTTTTCACTGTCTTATCGTCCTTGTAAAGCATTGGATAGAAACCTTCTTCGCCTATACTGTTTCGGGAGATATAGCTCTTTAACTGCATTAGTAAGAATCTTTTGGATATAGCTATCTGTCGGGCATCGGGGTTTACGCCTTTACTCTTGGCAAATGCCACAAACTGCGTCAGCAAATCCTGATTATCCAGGTATTTATCCATTTGCTGCCAGGTTTTCTGGCTTCTCAGTTTAGCACGATTTTGGTCGGTGTACTGAAACGCAAATTGATACAAATAGCCATAATTAATCACCTTGTTCAGATAAGGGGTGTATTCGGAGGTGTCGCGCGGTACAAAAATATCGGGCATAATGCCACCACCGCCATAAACCGTTCTACCTCCAAAGGTTTTATATTTCAATGATTTTGCTGTATGAATGCTGTCTTTACTGTCAATCTCACCGTGCATATAACGTTTCACAATGTCCATTTCATAATCCTGCGCTTTGCCTTTTTCATACGGTTTTTGAATACTGCGTCCGGATGGTGTATAGTAGCGGGCTACAGTGAGGCGAATGGCCGAACCATCCGATAAATTCATTTGCTGCTGAACCAGTCCTTTCCCGAACGAGCGGCGACCAATAATCAGTCCGCGGTCGTTATCCTGTATTGCTCCCGAAAAAATTTCGCTGGCCGAAGCCGAGAATTCGTCTATCAAAACCACCATCGGCAGATTAATGCAACTTCCTTTTCCATCCGATTTGGCTTCGGCACGCGGGTACGCTTTGCCTTTCGAATAAACAATCATTCTTCCGGCAGGCAAAAACTCATTCACCATATTAATGGCCTGATCCATAAAACCACCACTATTTTCGCGCAAATCGATAATGTATTTACGGGCACCCTGGCTACGCAGTCTAGCAATAGCATCCAGAAACTCGGCA
>Ga0302296_1000988_pt1 | contig 21780 bp, 10 predicted proteins | sample III_Fen_N3_1_FD_194546 | JGI IMG/M metagenome (GOLD analysis project Ga0302296, IMG submission 194546) | Peat permafrost microbial communities from Stordalen Mire near Abisko, Sweden - III_Fen_N3_1 | ecosystem: Environmental > Terrestrial > Soil > Wetlands > Permafrost | place: Sweden: Abisko...
GTGTGTATGACAAACCAGTAGCATTTACAGCTAAAGCAAGTGGTACCTACACCATGAAATGGTATACTCAGCAACAAACACCAGGTGGTAGCAATTTCACTACCGGATTATCGTATATTCCAACAATCTATGGTAAACCTCAAACCGATGGCGCTGCTGATGTGGTAACTCCTTTTATGGTGACACAAACAACAACCGATGCTAAACATTGCGAAGGTCCTGCTACGACGGTTAATCTTATTGTTCATTCAAAACCTGTGGCTCCTACATTTGCTGAACCACTCATCTTAGTTTGTGCTAATAGCGTTAATGCAACCCCACTAAGTGTTAATAATATAAACAATGTAGATTTTGAATGGTTCAATACCAAAACAGGACTACCTGTTACGGCTGCCGATGGTACGCCTTCGGGAACTGCTCATGCGAGTTTCTTACCTGCACAAGGATTATTACAAGCCAACCAAACCATACAATTTACCGTTAAGGCGAAAGCGGCTGCGGGTGGTTGTTATAGCGATCCTGCTACGGGAGCATATCGTGTATCGAAAGATATTAATGTAAAGCCTATTGTTATTACCGATAATCTACCTATTTGCTTTACACCGAATGTCTCGAAACTTTTTGAAGCGTTTGCTAAAGGTTCGAAATTCTCGTGGACTCTTAATAGTAAACCTCAAGGTTCCGATAGTTTGAAATTCTTATTTATTCCCGATACTATTGGTGTAGACACAATAAGATTATCGCAAGTTCTTGAATTTAAAGATCCGAATGTAGCTTACGTGTTAAGTTGTCCTGGTCCTGGTGTAAATATATTACAAGAAGTGAAAAATGTGCCAGTGATTAATGTCTTTGGTGATTCTTTAATCTGCGAAAATACTTCGAAAGTTCCCTATGCGATTAAAGTCGATAATGCCTCGGATGATATTACCTGGACGGTAACAAATAATAGAGTTATCTATACACCATCGGATGCAAATAACAAAGACATGTCTCGTCAGGTTGACTGGACTGTTCCTGGCTACGATACCATTTTTGTATCGGCATACAATGGAGCTTGTTATGGCTACGATTACTTGCCCATTGAAGTATCGCCACATGCAAAACCAAACTTTGTGTACGAAATTCCTGGTGCTATGCGTAAGGTAGAATTTAGAAATGTGACCGAAAAACCACTTATTCCTCCTGGAGGAGAAAACGACTCGGTGCAGTTTAGCTATTTTACATGGAACTTTGGTAGAGAATACGATAGACCAATTAAACAATCAAATCTTTCGTATATCAGCGATTCGTTAATCATTGAAAAATACAAATACGGATACTACAACGTAACTCTTCGTTCTGTAAACGAATATTGTATCGACTCGTTGACCAAACAAATCTTTATCGACTTGCAAGAAGGTTTATTTGTGGCTAACTCATTTACCCCCGAAAGCAAATCGCCAGGTTTAAATAGATTTATCCCCAAAGGGTACAACCTCGATACCTACAAAATCTGGATTTACGATACTTGGGGTAACCTTATCTGGTATTCCGATAAACTCATCAACGGTTCGCCGCTCGAAGGTTGGGATGGTACCTACGATGGTGTGGTTGCTAAAATGGACTCTTACATCTGGAAAATCGAAGCTACGTTCGCCGATGGTACTGCTTGGGAAGGACAAGCGTCGAGTACAAGTAATAAGAAAAAAACTATGGGAAATGTGCTGCTGATACGATAAAAATTTGTTGTTTTTCAAAAAAAGATTTATATTTGCATAACAATACAAAAGAAGATGTTAAAGAAAATATATACAATAATACTTGTGGTGGTCGTAGAAATTCTCGATGAGAGAATGGTGTAACGTACTGTCATGCACAACGAACAACGCCGTTTCTCTCCAGTAGAAGCGGCGTTTTTTATTTAAATAAATGCAAGAAAAAAGTAACTAATAAATAATAACTAAAATCTAATAACTAAAAAGATGGCTTTTCAACTCCGTAGTTCAACATCAACCCAAGGTAGGTTGATGGCAGGTGCCCGCAGTTTGTGGCGTGCCAATGGTATGACCGAAGAACAAATCGGCAAACCAATTATTGCAATCGTAAATTCATTTACACAATTCGTTCCTGGACATGTTCATTTACACCAAATAGGTCAACAAGTAAAAGCATTAATCGAAAAACAAGGTTGCTTTGCTGCTGAGTTTAATACCATAGCTATTGATGACGGTATTGCAATGGGTCACGATGGAATGTTATATTCACTTCCAAGTCGCGATTTAATTGCCGACAGCGTTGAATATATGTGTAATGCACACAAAGTTGACGCGATGGTTTGCATTAGCAACTGCGATAAAATTACTCCAGGAATGTTGATGGCAGCAATGCGTTTGAACATCCCCGCAATATTTGTATCTGGTGGTCCAATGGAAGCTGGTGTAATTGGTGATGAAAAATTCGACCTTGTTGACGCAATGGTAATGGGATTAGATAAAGAAGTTGGTGATGCACGTCTTGATGCTGTTGAGAAAAACGCTTGTCCAACTTGTGGATCTTGTTCGGGAATGTTTACAGCAAATTCTATGAACTGTTTGAACGAAGCGTTAGGAATGGCTTTACCAGGAAATGGAACAATCGTAGCAACACATTCGAATCGTACAAAACTGTTCGAAAATGCAGCTAAGAAAATCGTTGAAATCACAAATCGCTATTATTTCGATGGCGATGAATCGGTTTTACCACGTTCTATTGCTAACCGTGCAGCATTTTTAAATGCAATGACCTTAGATATTGCAATGGGTGGTTCATCAAACACCGTTCTTCATCTTTTAGCAATAGCTCAAGAAGCTGGTGCTGAATTCACTATGAAAGATATCGATATGCTTTCGCACAAAGTTCCTTGCGTTTGTAAAGTAGCTCCAAATACGAAAAAATATCATATCGAAGATGTGAACCGTGCAGGTGGTATAATGGGAATTCTTGGCGAATTAGATCGCAAAGGATTACTCGATACAAGCGTATCGCGTGCCGATGGAAAAACATTAAAACAAGTACTTGAGCAATTCGACTTAATAAGTCCAAAAGTTACTGACGAAGCAAAAGATATTTACATCAGTGCTCCAGCAGGCAAGAAAAACTTGGTAATGGGATCACAATCGGAGAAATATCCTTCGTTCGATCTTGACCGCAAAAACGGTTGTATTCGTTCTGTTGAAAGTGCTTACACCGTTGACGGTGGTTTAGCTGTATTATTTGGAAATATTGCAAAAGGCGGTTGTATCGTAAAAACGGCAGGTGTTGATGAATCGATTTTCAAATTTACTGGAACAGCTCGTGTAAGTCATTCGCAAGAAGATGCTTGTAAAGCAATTATCGAAGGTAAAATTCAAGCTGGAGATGTTGTTGTTATTACATACGAAGGACCAAAAGGTGGACCAGGAATGCAAGAAATGTTGTATCCAACATCGTATTTAAAATCGGTACATCTTGGAGCTAAATGTGCTTTGATAACCGACGGTCGTTTCTCTGGTGGAACATCAGGATTATCGGTAGGACATGTTTCTCCAGAAGCTGCAAGTGGAGGCGAAATTGCTCTTGTTCGCGACGGCGATAAAATCGAATTCGATATTCCAAATCGTTCGGTAAATCTTTTGATTAGCGAAGCCGAAATGGAAAAACGCCGTGCTGAAGAAGCAGCTAAAGGCAATAAAGCATTTAAACCAAACCGCGTTCGCGAAGTATCGAAAGCATTAAAATTATATGCTCAAAATGTTTCGAGTGCCGATTTAGGTGCAGTTAGAATTATTGAAGAATAAAAGAAGTAACAAACCTCCGAGGTTTTAAAAACCTCGGAGGTTTACATCAAACAAGAATAAAATGTTTAACCTCCTTCACATACTACTTGTCATTGTGGTAGTCATCGTCCCAAGCTGGGACAGTGAAGGAATCTATGCGGGGATACGTACCCTGCTTGCTTAGTAAAGCAAATCAGAAATAAGCGTTAAACATTTAAATTCTAAATCAATGCAAAACATATTTTCCGACCGTATAGCCGATGTTCCGCGGTCGTTTATCAGAGATATTTTGAAAATTGCCGTTCAGAGCGATGTAATTTCCTTTGCCGGAGGTTTACCAAATCGAAATCTATTTCCTGTTGAGCAATTGCAAGCATCAACAAATAAGGTTTTCGAACTTTTTGGTCGTCAAGCATTGCAATATGGTGAGTCCGAGGGTTTACCTCAACTTCGCGAATATATTGCAAATGAATACAGAACAAAACAAGGTATAAATGTCGATCCAAACAGAGTTTTAATCACATCGGGTTCGCAACAAGGACTCGATTTATTGGCGAAAACAATTCTGAACGAAGGCGAAGATGTTGTACTCGAAGAACCAGGATATTTAGGAGCTATTCAATCGTTTTCGGTTTTCAAAGCTCGTTTTACGCAAGTAAAAATGAACAATGATGGAATCGATTGCAATGAATTGGAAAAAGCTTTGGAGAAAACTCGAGCAAAATTATTTTACTGTGTTCCAAATTTCCAAAATCCATCGGGGATTTCGTATAGTAAATCGGTTCGCGAAAGGGTTGCTAGTATTGTCGACAAATATCACACTCTTTTAATTGAAGATGATCCTTACGGCGAATTGCGTTTTTCAGGCGAACGGCAAGTTTCATTCGGAAAGTTATTGCCACACAAAACGGTGATGCTTGGTTCATTTTCGAAAACCGTAGTTCCAGCATTTCGACTGGGTTGGATGGTTTTGCCCGATGCTATTTACGAACGAGTATTGGTTGCTAAACAAGCGGCAGATTTACACACAAATTCGTTTTCGCAATATATAGTTGCTCAGTTTTTACAAGATTATCCATTGAGCGAACATATTGAGAAAATTAGAAAAGTGTACGGCAGCCAATGTAAAGCAATGATTGCAAGTATAAAAGAATATTTCCCGAAGGGTGTACAATGTACCGAACCCGAAGGTGGAATGTTTCTCTGGGTAACATTGCCCGAAGGCATTTCTTCCATGGAATTGTTCGATATTGCACTAAAAAATAAAGTGGCATTTGTTCCGGGAAATCCATTTTATGCCGATGCAAGGAATGTGAATAGTCTGCGACTAAATTTTTCGTGTATGGATGAGGAAACGATAAAAATAGGCATTAAACGCCTTGCCGAATCTATTGACGAATTATTAAAAAAATGATGAATGTTTAAATATCAATTGATTTGAATTTCGTCGAAAATCAATCTCCCAACCCTCTTCTCCAAGAGGGCTAAAACAGCCAATGAGCGTAAAGCCCCCTTGGCGAAGGGGATTGGACGTTATTATAAATAAAAAGGTATACAATCATCAACTAAATTGATAGGGTAACTAGCCTTATTGATGATATTGAAAAAAAATGTATTTTTGCACAATTTTAAATTAAAGAATATATGTCAGAAAATAAAAGAATTCCAGGTGGCGAAGCAGTTTTGCAAAGTTTACTTGCAGAAGGCGTTGATACCATATTTGGTTACCCTGGTGGGCAGATAATGCCATTTTATGATAATTTATTTCATTATACCGATAGAATAAACCACATTCTTACTCGTCACGAGCAAGGTGCTATTCATATGGCTCAAGGATATGCTCGTGTTACCAACAAAGTTGGGGTTTGCGTAGTAACTTCTGGTCCTGGAGCAACTAATATTGTTACTGGATTGGCCGATGCAATGATGGATTCAACGCCATTAGTTGCAATAACAGGTCAAGTTCCATCGACCTTACTTGGTACCGATGCGTTTCAAGAAACCGACATCATTGGTATTACAATGCCAATTACAAAATGGAACTTTCAGGTAACAAATGCTGACGAAATTCCAGCTGCAATGGCAAAAGCATTTTACATTGCTCGCACTGGTCGTCCAGGTCCTGTATTGATCGATATAACGAAAGATGCACAAGTTGCATTAATGGATTATTCGTACAAAAAATGTGAAGAAGTTCGTAGCTATTTCCCTTATCCAAAAGTTAACTTGGATCAGATTAAACAAGCTGCAGTTTTAATTAACGGTGCTAAAAAGCCATTGATTCTTGCTGGTCACGGTGTTGTTTTATCAAATGCTCAAGCTGAATTAAAAGAATTAGCACACAAAACGAATATTCCTGTTGCAACAACCTTACTTGGTTTACATGCAATCAATGCTGATGATCCTCATTTTGTTGGAATGCTTGGTATGCACGGAAATTATGGTCCAAATATTAAAACAAACGAAGCTGATGTTATTATAGCAGTTGGTTTACGTTTCGACGACCGTGTTACTGGAAATAAAGCAACGTATGCAAAACAAGCTAAGATAATTCACATTGAAATAGATAAAGCTGAAATTGGCAAAATCACTAATCCAGTAATTGGAATTAATGCCGATGCAAAACAAGCTTTAAGAGCTTTGGTTAAAGAAGTTTCGCAAAATTTACATACAGAATGGTTTGGCGAATTTGGTAAAACACATCAAATAGAAACCGAAAAAATCATTAACCGCGATACTCTACCAGGCGACGGAATGATAAAAATGGGCGAAGTTGTAAAAATGATATCTGACAAAACAAAAGGACAAGCAATTGTTTGTACTGATGTTGGTCAACATCAAATGTTTGCAGCTCGTTACTACGATTTCAAAGAAGGTTCTGAGTTTGTAACTTCGGGCGGATTAGGTACCATGGGATTTGGTTTACCATCGGCAATTGGAGCAAAAATGGGACGTCCTGAGAAAGATGTTGTTGTATTCATAGGCGATGGCGGATTCCAAATGACAATTCAAGAATTAGGAACCATTCGTCAATCGAAAATACCGGTAAAAATTGTTATTCTAAACAACCATTTCTTAGGAATGGTTCGTCAATGGCAAGAGCGTTTCTTCGACGAGCGTTATTCGTTTGTTGATATACCAAGTCCACACTTCGTAAAAATTGCTGAAGGTTACGACATTAAAGCTTTGCACATCGAAAAACGCGAAGATTTAGATGGAGCTTTAAACGAAATGTTAGCAAGCGAAGAATGTTTCATCTTGGATATCAGAGTTGAAAAAATGGAAAACATCCTTCCGATGATCGAACCCGGATTAGGTGTTGGAGATATTAAATTAGAGTAATAACGCTTTATTTAGAAGAGTCATGGAAAAGAAACCATATACCATTGTAGTATTTACCGAAAACCACATCGGACTACTGAATCATGTAACGATTGTTTTCACTCGTCGCAAAATAAATATCGAAAGTTTAACTGTTTCTGAATCGGAAATAAAAGGGATTCATAGTTTTACGATTGTCATAAATTCAACGAAAGATGCTGTTCAAAAAATTGTTGGACAACTCGAAAAATTAGTTGAAGTAATGAAAGCTTTCTATTACGAAGACGAAGAACTAATTTCGCAAGAAATAGCTTTATATAAAATTCCATCTTCGGCAATCGAAAAAGGAGTTGATCTTGGACGTTTTCTTCGAAACAATGATGCTCGTATTCTTGATATTCAAAAAGAATTTATCGTCATAGAAAAAACAGGATTGTACGCAGAAACACAAGATTTACTTGAAAAACTTCGTCCATTCGGCATACTAGAATTTGTTCGTTCTGGAAGAATTGTGATTACAAAACCAATGAAATCGCTCGAAACGTATATCAAAGAATTACAAGAATCGCACGATTCTATGCCACAAGAATAGGTTATAGATATTAGGTGTTAGATATTAGGTGTAGATCCCGGAGGTTAGAAACTTCGGGATTTTTTTATCCTAAACGAATCCTTTTTGTTGGATATTCGTTCTATTTAAAAAATCAAGATTTAATTTAAAATATGAGCAATTTTTCAAAGTATAGAATAGTATCAAATATGAGATTAATTCTGGAAAGTTATTCCGGAGACACAACGGTTGAAGATTTAATACGACAAAAGATAGCTATAAGCAAAGAACCCGATTACGATCCAACATTTAACATTATCCATGATTTTCGAGAATCGAATATGTTAATTGAGATTGAAAATGGAAAACAATTCCTTGAATTTCTAAAAAACAATAAATCGATATACTACAAACGCAAAGTTGCACATTTAACAAAAACGCCCGATCAAGTAGCAAAAACAACATTATTCACTTTGCTTCAAGATAGAAATTCAGTTGAATTCGAGGTCTTTAGTACAGAGTTATCGGCATTTAAATGGTTAGGCATACATTTAAATAATTTTGAGTTAATATATTCTTATTTGCAAGAAATGTTAAATATCGAACAATAATTTTCCAAATCTGTTCAATCAATCAACGTAAGTTTGATGGTATTTTATACTTTTGCAAATATTGATTTACATTGAGCAAAAAAATTCTATACATAGTCCCTCATCGATTGGACAGAAGTCCAGGCCAACGATTCCGGTGCGAGCAATATTTACAATTCCTGCAAGCCGAAGGTTACGACATCACATACTCCAACTTACTTAACGAACACGACGATGTTCTTTTCTACAGTAAAGGAAAACTTTTGCAAAAATTTTTAATCTTTTTAAAGAGTTTCTTTCTTAGAACGAAAGATGTATTTCGAGCAAATCGTTATGATATTATTTTCATTTACCGAGAAGCTATAATGGTTGGCTCTACCCTATTCGAACGATTATTTACATTAAGTAAGGCCAAGATAATTTTCGATTTCGACGATTCCATTTGGTTGAACGATACTTCCGATGGAAATCAGAGTCTTCAATGGTTAAAAAAGCCATCGAAAACAGCAACTATTTGTCGATTGGCAGATGTTGTGATTGTTGGAAACGAATATCTTGCTCAATATGCTCGAAATCATAGCAAAAATGTTGTTGTGATTCCAACTACTATCGATACAAATTATCACAATAATGATGGTGGATATATAGAAAGACAACCCGTTTGCATTGGTTGGACAGGAACGGCAACAACGCTTAAACATTTCGAAAGTATGTTACCAGCGCTTATTTCCATAAAACAGAAATATGGAAAAGGAGTTTGCTTTAAAATGATTATCAATACAGAATATAAAAACAGCGATTTAGATTTAATTGCAAGTCCTTGGAAATTGGAAAGCGAAATTAGCGATTTATCTTCCATAGATATTGGTATAATGCCATTACCAAACGATAGTTGGTCGCAAGGCAAATGCGGTTTTAAAGGTTTGCAATATATGTCGCTGGGCATTCCAACAATAATGTCGCCTTATGGTGTAAATAACGAAATAATAAACCATGGAACGAATGGTTATCTTGCACTAACAAACGAAGAATGGATTGATAAACTTTCGTATCTCATCGAAAATCCATCGGTTCGAGTTTCTATTGGAAAACAGGGGCAAAGCACTATTATTGAACGATATAGTGTTGATTCGCAAAAGGAGAAATATGTGGCATTGTTTAATAGTTTAGTGATTCAGAGTTGATTAAACCAATAGATTTTTGTTCAAGTTGGTACATTAAGAATAATGATAAAATTGAACGATTTTTTATTACCCCTAAAGGGGACTTTGCGTCTTCATGGATTTAAAGCCCCATTAGGAGTTTGGGGCATTAAAAGTCAATACCTTTATTAAGAGCAAAAAGTAAGACAAAGATATTTTCCTATCGTTTCTTCCAAAAAAACTTCTCTTTCTGTGCAATTTTATTTTCCTTGATTTTCTCGACAAAAACAGGTTTCATCGAGTATGGATCGATTCCAGAATAATACATTGCCGAAGCTAATGTCATTGGTGTTGGTGTAAAATCTTGTACTTGCTCTGGTTGGATATTCATAGAACGCATTTCGTTCGAAAGTTGCTGCATATCGTCGATAGTACATCCTGGATGACTTGAAATAAAATATGGAATAAGCTGTTGACGCTGATTTTGTGCTTCATTAATTTTTATAAAATCGGAATGGAATTTTTTGAAGACACTAAGCGCAGGTTTACGCATCATGTACAGCACTTTGTCGCTTGTATGTTCGGGTGCAACCTTTAATCGTCCCGACACATGGTATCGAATTAAATCGTTCTTATAGCGACGGTTATTTTCGTTATCTTCAGATATAAGGTCGAGGCGAATTCCACTTCCAATGGTAGCTTTTTTAATGTATGGCAATTCGCGAACTCTTTTATATAATTCAATAAGTTGCGAATTATCGGTGTTGAGATTAAAACAGACTTCGGGCCACAAACACGACGATTTTTTGCATTGCGAACAAATGTATGCATTCTTACCTTCGAGCTTGTACATATTAGCCGATGGACCACCAAGATCGGTAATATGGCCCTTAAAATCGGGCATCATAGAAAGTTTCGAAATTTCTTCGAGAACAGATGTTTGACTGCGATTTATAATAAATTTCCCTTGATGTGCCGAGATGGTACAAAAGCTACAACCACCAAAACATCCTCGGTGAATATTTACCGAAAACTTAATCATTTCGTAAGCGGGAATTGGTCCCTTTTTGTAATATTTTGGATGTGGAAGTCGAGTAAATGGCAAGCGATAAACGGCATCGAGTTCTTCTTCTGTCATTAAAATTGTTGGTGGAGGATTTACTACCAGATAACCACCATCGACAGGTTCGATAAGTCGTTTCGATCGTAATTTATTCGATTCTATTTCGATGGTTTTAAAGGTCGTGGCAAATACTTTTTTATCGGATAGACATTCTTTAAATCCAGGGATTTCGACTTCTTCGAGATTTTCAATTTTCTTATAATCTTTATCCTTTGCTATAAAAGCTGTTTGTGGAATTGTTTGCAAAGACGAAATAGATTCGCCTTCGAGCAATGCTTTGGTAATCGAAACAATTGCCTGTTCGCCCATTCCATAAACAAGAATATCGGCACGCGAATCGACTAAAATTGATGGTTTTAGAGTATCGCACCAATAATCGTAATGTGTAAAACGACGAAGCGAAGCCTCTATTCCGCCCAAAACTACTGGAACGTTTGGATACAGATTTTTTAAAATTGTAGAATAAACCGTTGCTGCATAATCGGGACGAAAGCCAGCTTTATCGCCAGCAGTATATGCATCGTCAGAACGTAAGCGTTTGTTAGCGGTGTAATGATTTATCATGGAATCCATATTTCCCGAACTAACACCAAAGAACAATCGTGGTTGACCAAGTTTTTTAAAATCGCGTAAATCGTCTTGCCAGTTTGGTTGCGGAACAACGGCAACTTTCAATCCCATATTTTCGAGAACACGAGCTATAACGGCAATTCCAAAAGATGGATGATCGACATACGCATCGCCAGTAAATAAAATAACATCGAGTTGGTCCCAACCCAATTGTTCAACTTCCTTTTTTGTGGTTGGAAGAAATGGCGATTTTCTTGTTTGAATCATTTGATTTTTTATTTAAAAAACTGCTAAACCCTTCGACATGCTCAGGGTGACTAGCGTAGTATGTATGTCATGCTGAGCTTGTCGAAGCATCTGCATTAAATAAATATTTGACAAAGGTAATTAAAAGAGTTAGAAATAAGACGAGCGTTTATTGTACAACTTTCAAATGCAAATACTTCGATGTAAAAAGAATAATTAGAAATCTACTTTGATATAGATTTTTTATCTAACATTCCATCAATACCCTTCGTTTTAAATATAGCAATCGATCCATCGGGTTTTGAATAATATAAAAAAGCATCGATTTCGGTATGCGATTTTAGAAATGCAATCGATTTTTCGAGTCCCATAACCATACATGCTGTTGCATAACCATCGGCACTGGCACAATCTTTTGTTACGATTGTAGCACTCAACAAATTATTTTTGGCAGGATATCCGTTATGAGGGTTTATTTCGTGCGAATATTTCACTCCGTTTTCGATATAAAACTTTCTATAATTGCCCGATGTGGAAACAGCTAAATTCTTAACCAACAAGGTAGCTTTAATTGGATTAAGAGAATCTGAATTATTTTCATTTGGCATTTCAATTCCAACTTTCCATGAATCTCCATTTCCCTCAAAACCGTTAGCATATACTTCGCCACCTATGTTTATTAGAAAATTTGTAACACCTTTCGAAAGGAGGAAACGCGAAACCAAATCAGTTGAAAATCCTTGTGCTATTGCATTAAAATCGAGTGTAATCCTTTTATCTTTTTTAATAACCGTTTTCTTAAAAATAAAAACATTTTTATAACCAACAAATTTGAGTAAACTATCGATAATATGACCATCAACTTGTTTCTTTTGTTTTGTACCAAAACCCCAAGCATTAACAAGTGGACCAACCGTAATATCAAAATCGCCTTTGGTTTGATTTGAAATTTTCATTGATTTATCAAAACATTCAATAAATAAGGAATCAACAATTACATGATTTTCGTTTCTATTTACTCGAGAAACGATAGATGAAGAATCGTAAGCTGAAAAAATTAAATCGAACTCTGCCAATAATTGAGCAAATTCATTATCGAAATTACGGTTTTGATTATCGTAATATTGAATAGAATAAGTGGTTCCTTGTGCATAACCATCGCTTCGAATTACTTGCAGTTGCTGCGCAAAAATCTGAAATCCTAAAAAAGTTAAGCTACAAAGCAAAAAAAATCTTATTGTATTTTTCATCTGTATATTTTTATTTAAGTTTATAATTGTCAGATGGAATACGCCATATAATCATCTTCTACTTTTGTAAAATTTGCTTATGGCTATTTCATAATTTTAAATATTACTTTTTACAAATGTAGCATTTAAAAAAGGTATAACATAAATCATATTTTATTATTAAGTATTGTTTTAAAATGCATTTTTGAAATTATATCATTTTAAGTCATTAATTCGAAAACATCATATTTTATAAGCTATTTCGAAAAACTGTAAAAAAATTAGTATAATTTTTATTCATTACATTTATATTTTGAGACAAAAACACACCTCCAAGTAAAAATTTTTACTTATTTTTGAATCCTATTTTTATAATAGTATACGTCGGATTAATATTAATTACATTAAACTATGAGAAATTATTTACTTTCGATTGCTTGCATAGCAGTATTTTTTATTTGTGGAAATGCAAATGCACAAACAGCAGGAACATTTACTGTATCGTTAACAACAGCTGGAACTGGAAGTTCGTCCGCACAAACAACAACAAAGCATATCGAAGCAATTTGGGTTACAACAAGTGCAGGAGTGTATATTCACACTATTTCGTACAAAGCTGCAACTCGTAAACAGTATTTAATAACCTATAATGCAATTACAGGAACAACAACAACATCGACTGCAAGTCCAACATCTACAGGTGCAACCATAAGTAATGGTGCTGAATCGTATACTTGGAATGGTCAAGATAATAGTGGTGCTTTAGTTCCCGATGGTAATTATATCATATATTTTGAATTAACCGATTTAAATGGATTAGGCAAAACGGCTACAGTAAACTGGACAAAAGGAGCTACTGCAACGACTTCAGCAGCTGTATCTTTTGCGCCAAGTTTCAATAATATTATATTAAAATGGGTACCATCAACAAGTACATGTACAAATCCAACAGTAAGTATTGCTGCAACAAAAGCAACTGTTTGTAAAGGCTCAAGTACTACACTAACAGCGAGTGGTACAGCAAGTACATATGCTTGGAGTACAACTGCAACATCAGCGGCAATAACTGTTACACCAACTACAACTACGACTTACACCGTAACTGGAACATCTGCAACCGGTGGTTGCACATCAACTGCATCACAAGTTGTAACAGTAAATGCATTACCTACTGTTTCAATATCACGATCTTCAGCATCAATTTGTAATGGTGCAACAGCATCCTTAATTGCAAGTGGTGCAACAACATACTCTTGGAACAATAGTATAGCAACAGCAAATCAAACTGTAACTCCAACATCAACAACAACCTATACTGTAACAGGTACAACAAATGGTTGTACAAATACTGCTACAACATCTATAACAGTAAATACTGTTCCCACAGTAACCATTTCCACTTCATCGCAAGTAATTTGTAGTGGAGATGGAACTACAATTACTGCAAGTGGTGCAACAACGTATTCTTGGAATAATGCTATTGTTACTGCTGCCCAAACGGTATTTCCAACAACAACAATAAGTTATATTGTTACAGGTACAACAAATGGTTGTACAGGTACAGCATCGACTGCAATTACGGTAAATGCGAAACCTACAGTTATTATAACACCAACTTCGAGTACTATTTGCCAAGGAATTGGTACAACTATTACTGCAATTGGAGCTTCAACGTATTCTTGGAGTAATGCAATTGCCACTGCTGCTCAAACAGTATCTCCTACAAATACAACAAGTTATATTGTAACAGGAACTACAAATGGTTGTTCAAGTACTGCATCGACAGCAATTACGGTAAATGCAATACCAACAGTAATAATTACACCTTCTTCGAGTTCTATTTGTCAAGGAATTGGTACAACTATTACTGCAAGTGGAGCTTCAACTTATTTATGGAATAATGCAATTGCAACTGCAGCTCAAACGGTTTCACCTACAAATACAACTAATTATATTGTTACAGGAACAGCAAATGGTTGTGTTGGAACTGCATCAACTTCAATAACTGTAAATTCTAAACCAACAGTAATAATTACACCTTCTTCGAGTTCTATTTGTCAAGGAATTGGAACGACAATTACAGCAAGTGGTGCATCTAGTTATTCATGGAATAATGCAATTGCAACTGCTGCTCAAACCGTTTCACCATCAAATACAACAAGTTATATTGTTACAGGAACGGCAAATGGTTGTTCTGGAACTGCAACAACAGCAATTACGGTAAATACGAAACCAACAGTTATAATAACACCATCATCAAGTTCTATTTGTATTGGAACTGGAACAGCTATAACTGCAAGTGGTGCAACAACGTATTCTTGGAATAATTCTATTTCTACTGCTGTCCAAACAGTATCTCCATCATCAACTACAAGTTATATTGTTACAGGTACAACAAATGGTTGTATAGGAACTGCAAGTACCGTTGTAACAGTTAATTCTTTACCAACTATTACAGCAACAGCTTTACCAACAGCTGTTTGTGCCGGAAGTACAACTAGTTTAGGTGCAAGCGGTGCTTCAAGTTATTCTTGGAGTAATGGTTTAACAGGTGCAAGTGTAACTGCCACACCTTCGGCAAATACAACATATTTCGTTACAGGAACCGATGCAAACGGATGTAAAGCAATATCAAGCGCAAAAACAACATATACCAACCCTCCATTAGCAAGTGGCATAGATGTATCTGTAACAATAGGTGCATCTGTTCCAGCTCTAAATGCTACTGGAACTTTCGTTAAATGGTATAATTCGACAGGAACAACCGTTTTAGGTACTGGTTCTTCTTATACTCCATCAGTATCAACAGCGAGTGCAACATCATTCCCATATAAAGTTACGAATACTTTAAATGGTTGCGAAAGCCCTCAAATTACAATTACGTTAACAGTTACAAGTTGTATTGTTACAGCTCCTATTGTTAATACTGCATCTCAAACTAAGTGTGCCGGTTTAGCATTTACCGCATTTACTGCTACTGGTTCAAACATAAAATGGTACTCATCAGATCAAGTAACCGTACTTGAAACAGGAACATCATTTACACCAAATAATGCAGGAGATTATTATGCTTCTCAAACAAATACTTGTGAAGGCCCAAAAACAAAAGTTTCGGCAAATACAACAGCATTACCAACCGTTGGCATTAATGCTTCATCGACAACAATTTGTAATGGAACTGGAACAACATTAACAGCTTCGGGTGCAACAAGCTATACCTGGGATTTAGGAAATGCAACAACGTCTATAACTGTAAGTCCATCGGCAAATAGTACATATAGTGTAACAGGAACAGCAAATGGTTGTTCAAATACAGCATTGCAAGCAATTACTGTAAATCAACTTACTACAAGTACTATAACGACTTCGGCAACAACAAGCTATACTTTAAATAGTACAACCTACACGAGTTCAGGAACATTTACTCAAAAACAAGTTAATAGTGTTGGTTGCGATAGTATAATAACTTTAAATCTAACAATTAATACAGCTACAAATTTTACTATATTAACTACAAGAATTCAAACAGCACAATCAATACACGATAATGCTGTTGAAGGTTCAGCAAATGGACAATATCCAAATGGATCGAAAGCAATTCTACAAGCGGCAATTGATGATGCAATTATAGTAAATTCAAATGTTAATGCAACTCAATTGGAAGTTAATATTGCCATTATTACTATTGAAGATGCAACACTACTATTCAAATCTAAAATTGTTGTTACTAATTCTTCAGCATTAAACGATGCAATTATATCAGCACAAGATGTTTATACAAATTCTACCGAAGGTTTGGCTAATGGTCAATATCCAGCAGGTTCAAAAACAACCTTACAAAATGCTATTGATGCTGCAACAGCCGTTAAAACAGATGTAAATTCTTCGCAAGCTCAATTTGATGCTGCAATAGTTACATTAAATAAAGCTGTTTCTGATTTTCAAGCATTAAAAATTACAGTTAACAAAACGTCGTTAAATACTGAAATTACAAATGGTCAAACGGCACTTTCGGGAACTACCGAAGGAACTGGGAATAATCAATATCCTATTGGTTCAAAAACTACTTTGCAAAATGCTATTGATGCTGCAAGTTTAGTTATTGCAAACACTGGTGCTAGTCAAGCACAAGTTGATGCTGCTATTACTACACTTCAAACAGCAATTTCAACGTTCCAAAATTCTAAAATCGTTGTATCTAAAACAGCATTAAACAGCTCAATAACGGCAGCTGAATTAGTTTACAGTAATTCGGCCGAAGGTACTGGTAACGGACAATATCCAAACGGTTCGAAAGCAATATTACAGTCGGCAATTGATGTAGCTATAACTGTTAATACAGACCCAAGTGCAAGTCAAACACAAGTTGATGCTGCAAAAACAACTTTAGATAAAGCAGTAACAGATTTCCAAGCTAAAGTAATTGGAGTAAATAAATCGGTTTTAAATTCTGAAATTAGTAATGGTCAAACTGCACTTTTGGGAACTACCGAAGGAACAGGAAATAATCAATACCCTGTTGGATCAAAAACAACATTACAAAATGCTATTGATGCAGCAAGTTTAGTTAGTTCTAATACAAATGCAAGTCAAACGCAAGTAGATGCAGCAGTTTTAACTTTACAAACAGCGATTTCTACATTCCAAAATGCTAAAATCGTTGTAACGAAAACAGCATTCAACAGCTCAATAACTTCAGCGCAATTGGTTTACAGTAATTCGGCCGAAGGTACTGGTAACGGACAATATCCAAACGGTTCGAAAGCAATATTACAGTCGGCAATTGATGTAGCTATAACTGTTAATACAGATCCAAATGCAAGTCAAGCTCAAGTTGATGCTGCAAAAGCAACATTAGATAAAGCCGTAACAGACTTCCAAGCAAAAGTAATTGGAGTTAATAAATCCATTTTAATTTTAGAAATTAGTAATGGTCAAACCGCACTTTTAGGTACTTCTGAAGGAACAGGAAATAATCAATATCCTGTAGGTTCAAAAACAACATTACAAAATGCTATTGATGCAGCTAGTTTAGTTAGTGCAAACACAAATGCGAGTCAGATACAAGTAGATGCTGCAGTTACAGCACTTCAATCTGCAATTTCTACATTCCAAAACGCAAAAATAATTGTAAATAAAACAAATTTAAATAGCTCAATATCTGTAGCTCAAACAACGTACACAAATTCTACAGAAGGAACTGCCGATGGACAATATCAATCGGGTTCGAAAGCTATTTTACAATCGGCAATAGACGCTGCAACAGTTGTAAGCCTAAATACTGGTGCTAGTCAAGCGCAAGTTGATGCAGCAAAAACAACATTAGATAAGGCTGTATTCGACTTCAAAGCAAAAGTAGTGGGAGTTAATAAATCGGTTTTAAATACTGAAATTAGTAATGGTCAAACTGCACTTTCGGGTACTATTGAAGGATCTGGAAATAATCAATATCCTGTTGGGTCAAAAACAACAGTACAAAATGCTATTGATGTTGCAAGTGCACTAAGTTTAAACACAAATGCAAGTCAATCTCAAGTTGACGCAGCTGTAATTGTACTTCAATCTGCAATTTCTACTTTTAAAAACTCTAAAATAACTGTGAATAAATCGGCTTTAAATACTACAATTCTATCAGCTCAATCTGTTTATACAATTTCAACCGAAGGAGTTGCTGATGGTCAATATCCATCGGGTTCGAAAGCCGTTTTACAATCTGCAATTGATGCTGCATCTAGTGTATATGCAGATCCAAATGCAAGTCAAAATCAAGTTGATGCAGGAGTTACAACTCTTCAAGATGCAATTGCAGCTTATCAAGCACTCAAAATATCTGTAATAAAAACAGCTCTAAATACTTCAATTACAGCTGCACAAACAATTTACACAAATGCAAGTGAAGGAACAAGTACAGGTCAACATCCAATAGGCTCGAAAGCTACTTTGCAAACAGCTATCAATGCTGCAAATGCCGTAAGTATCAACACAAATGCAAGTCAAGCACAAGTTGACCAAGCGAAATTAAATATTGATGCAGCAGTTACTCTATTCCAAGGTACAGTAATTACAGTATTGACAGATAAAATTGCATTAATTGCAAAATTAGATGAAGCAATACTATTACAAACATCGGTTCAAAGTATTGGAATTGGACAACGTCCAACAGAATATCCAACATCAGCTTATAATTTATTTGTTGGCGAAATGATTACTTCACAAACGATAATCGACAATCCAATTGCATCACAATCTGATATTGATACGGAATTAACAAAATTGGGAAATGCAATTCTAATGTTAAAAGCTTCGGTTAATCCAGCAGCAAACAAAGGTTTATTGGTAAATGCAATTACAAAAGCCGATTCACTTTTACTAATTATTAATGCATCGACCGATTACACTCCTTCAGTTGTAAATACATTTATTGGAGCAATTGCTGCCGCTAAAATCATTGAACAAAATCCAAAAGCAACCCAAGCAGAAGTTGATGCTCAGACAACTTCGCTCGAAAACAGTATTTATACAGTTACATTCCAAGTAACAATTCAGTTTGTAACAGATCTACATGATGTATCGACAAAACCAGGCTTACCTACAGAACTAAAAGTTGTTGTTAAACCATCATCAGCAATTTTCGAATGGCTAATTAATACTGGTACTGGGTATGTAACTATACCTACATCTACCGATTACACTGGCCTTACAAGTTCAACTTTAAGAATTAAAAACCCTACGCTTTTATTTAATGGTTACAAATATCGTTGTATAGCAAAAGTTGGTTCTCAATCTGTAACTTCATCTGTTGCAACGTTATCGGTAATTACAACTTCAATAAAAGAAGAAACAGAATCTCTTAAAACATATATTTACCCAACAATAGCTGGTAATGAAATTAAGATAGTTACAAATTCATTAGCGGTTGATCAGGCAATTTCAATAATTAATTCGAAAGGAGCTGTTGTTTTAAAAACTACTATTTCTGGAACAGAAACAACAGTAGATGTTTCGAATCTTGCATCTGGAATTTATATTGTAACTTTCCCTGGATCTACTGAAAAAGGAATTCAAATTATTAAAGAATAGATAAAACGAAAATTGAATTTAACTTAGATATTTATGAGAAAAATTATTTATGTAGTAATTAGCATTGTTGGATTAACTGTTAGTTGTGTAAAACAAGGACCACTTGGTCCACAAGGAACAGCTGGTATTGCAGGAGTTGCAGGAAAAGATGGCAAAAACGGTACGAATGGTACAAACGGAACCAATGGAACAGATGGTGCCGATGGAACAGCAACATGTTCAAAATGTCATAACGACGATATGAAATTATATTCTGCTCAACAGCAATATAATGCATCGAAACATGCAAAAGGTTTTACCGATGGAAACCAAAACAGATCGAATTGTTCGGGATGTCATACAAACGAAGGATTTAATCAAAGGGTTGAAGATGGTTCTTTTTCAAGTTTGCCATCGAGTGGTTTTGTAAATGCAACACAAATTAGTTGCTATACATGCCACAGTATTCATAAAAACTATACTCAAGCAGATTATGCTTTAAAAACAACGAGTCCTGTAACATTACTTGTAAATTCGAATATTACGGTAAATATTGGAACAAGTAATTTATGTTTATCGTGTCACCAAAGTAGTGCGTATTCAATTGCAAACTTGCCTGTTGCAGCATCAACAGATATGATTAGTATAACAAGCGAATATTTTGGACCTCACAATGGTGCTCAAGGAAACTTATATGCTGGAGTTGGTAAATCGGGAGCTTTTGAAATTCCGGGAACTATGGCTTATACAAATAGTGCGCATCAATCGAGTATAACTCGTGCATGTATTTCTTGTCATATGGGCGAAAATTCGTCGGGCGTTAAAGGTGGTGGACACTCTTTATCGATGAAACTTGCCGATGATTCTTGGAATACTCGTGGATGCGTTACATGTCATTCGAATGCTACAGCATTAAATGCTAAAATAGACAAATCGCGTAACGAAATTGATAGCTTAAGAACTGAACTAGAAACTGTTTTAGTAAATAAAGGCTGGTTGCATGCAAATAGTAATGGCGACTATGTTGCAAATGCTTCGAGTACAACGCCATTAACTGTTACAGCATTACAAGCAAGAGTTATTTACAATTATCGCTTTTTATTTGCCGACCATAGTGGAGCTGGTGTACATAATTTTAACTACGCAAAAGCTTTGGTAACGAATTCTTTGGCCTTAGCAAAAACTTGGTAATTCGAATATTTTATTTAACCGAAAAAAGCATGTTTCGAAATTTTGGAACATGCTTTTTGGTTTTATAAAAGATAATGCTAATATTAACACAATATAATTTGTAATTTTCACTTTCAGTTTATTATATGTTTTTGATAAATCTATACTTTCACTTATTAGAATGTTATATTGATTTTTATCTGAAATAAAAAAATTCATTTTTATTTGAACTCAGCTAGCGCGGACTTGCAGTCCGTGCTAAGTAGAACATAACAATTAATTCGGCTATTAATAAAAACTAATATCTTTCCCTACTTGCTTGCAAAACTATAAAGTATAGCGTGATACTTAGCACGGACTACAAGTCCGCGCTAGCAAGGCCGGATAGGTACTAATTACACAGGTCTGACTCCTTGTAGTATTTCTTTCCCTTGGAATCTTCATACCAAGATTTGCCATTTCTTGAACAATGATCATAAGTTTTTCCATTTTTTTCACAGTAAATATGCAAACAATTTTCCTCAGTCGTATAAGAGCATCCAATCATTATAAATGATGTTGTTACTAAAAGAACCATAATTTTTGTTCGCTTTAAAAATAATCTCATAAATTAAGGATGATTAGTGGATTTATAAATTAGAATTAAGAATAAACATTTGCTACAATTTTTGAGTTTTGGCTCAAAGTCAGTCTGTTAAAAATACAAATTTAGTTGAAATACCAGAAAGTAAAAATAATTTTTAAAAAAGATTTATTTTATTGCTCCCCCTTTCGTCGTAGCATGTTCCACTGACAATGTTAGGCGAAGCGTCCCGCTTAGTCTTTCTTCTGTTGGCTTCCGCCTTTCTTTATTATTTGATAATCTGCTAGCGCGGACTTGCAGTCATTAGTGTTCGGAAGAAATTTCAAAGCACAAAGAATTGATATGCACATTTTCTATTTTAACGAAAAACAAGACTTGGGTCACCACCGCAATGCTTAACTACCATTTTAATAATAAATTCGTT
>Ga0302296_1000989_pt1 | contig 21774 bp, 26 predicted proteins | sample III_Fen_N3_1_FD_194546 | JGI IMG/M metagenome (GOLD analysis project Ga0302296, IMG submission 194546) | Peat permafrost microbial communities from Stordalen Mire near Abisko, Sweden - III_Fen_N3_1 | ecosystem: Environmental > Terrestrial > Soil > Wetlands > Permafrost | place: Sweden: Abisko...
TGTAATTTAAAGTCAAAAAATCGAAATTAATAGATATGCTTGAACAGTTAAAGGAAGAAGTTTGCAAAGCCAATCTCGATTTGGTGAAACACGGATTGGTGATATTTACCTGGGGAAACGTGAGTGGCATCGACCGCGAAAGTGGGTTGGTGGTGATTAAACCAAGCGGCGTTTCATACGATACCATGGAACCATCAGATATGGTAGTTCTTGATCTGGAAGGAAAAGTAGTTGAAGGAAAGCTTAAACCATCGAGTGATGCACCAACTCATCTGGAGTTATACCGACAGTTTCAGAATATTGGTGGGGTTGTGCATACCCATTCCGAATGGGCAACCAGTTGGGCGCAGGCAGGACGCGGTATTCCGGCCGTAGGAACAACCCATGCAGATTATTTTTATGGAGAAATTCCATGTACACGCAAAATGACTGAAGCCGAGATAAAAGGCGAATATGAACTGGAAACAGGTAAAGTGATTGTTGAAACTTTCAAAGGTTTGGATCCGGATATGATTCCGGGAGTGTTGGTCAACAATCATGCTCCTTTTACCTGGGGAAAAAATGCCGATGATGCTGTTCACAACGCAGTAGTTATCGAGGAAGTTGCTAAAATGACCTTCCGGAGTTTACAACTAAATGCTGCAACTACCATGGATCAAGTTCTTCTGGATAAGCATTTCCTGCGGAAACACGGCAAGAATGCATATTACGGACAAAAATAAACACAAGTATCAAGAAGCAAGTATCAAGACTTTTTCATCCTGATACTTGATACCCGATACTTGAATCCTTTAAATAATTAAACGTTTAACAAAATTGATAAAATGAGTCAACCAAAATTTACCATCGGACTGGATTACGGTACCGATTCGGTTCGTTCACTGATTGTGAATGTAGAAAACGGAGAAGAAGTAGCCAGCGTAGTTTTCGATTATCCTCGCTGGAAAAAAGGCATGTATTGCGATGCCCCCAACAACCAGTTCCGCCAACACCCGAAAGATTATCTGGAAGGAATGGAATATACCATTGTTGAGGCATTGAAACTTGCTCCTAAAGGAGTTGCCGAAAATGTAGTTGGTATTTCTATCGACACCACCGGATCGACACCGATTGCTTTGGACGAAAAAGGAACACCGCTATCGTTAACCAAAGGTTTCGAAGAAAATCCAAATGCTATGTTTGTGCTTTGGAAAGATCATACCGGCGTTAAAGAAGCCGACGAAATTAACCAGTTGTCGAAAGAATGGAACATCGATTTCACCAAATTCGAAGGTGGAGTATATTCTTCGGAATGGTTTTGGGCCAAGTTACTTCATGTAATCCGCGTTGATGCCGGTGTTTACCGTGCAGCTTATTCGTGGGTTGAGCATTGCGACTGGATTCCTGCTATTCTGACTGGTATTACCAATCCATTAACATTGAAACGTTCGCGTTGCGCGGCTGGTCACAAAGCCATGTGGCACGAAGCTTTTGGTGGATTGCCAACCGAAGAATACCTGGTAAAACTTGATCCATTGCTGAGTGGTTTGCGTGATCGTTTATTCAAAGAAACATTTACCTGCGACATTTCTGCCGGAACAATTAGTCCGGAATGGGCTGCAAAATTAGGATTGCCTGCCAATGTGAAAATTGGTGTGGGAGCATTCGATGCTCACCTTGGAGCAGTTGGCGCCGAAATTGAACCTTATTACCTGAGCAAAGTAATGGGAACTTCGACCTGCGATATGTTGATTGCCCCAATGGGAGAAGTTGGCGACAAACTTATTGCCGGTATTTGCGGACAGGTTGACGGCTCAATTGTTCCCGGAATGTTGGGAATGGAAGCAGGACAATCGGCTTTCGGCGATATTTATGCCTGGTTTAAAAACGTATTGGCTTGGCCAACTGAACAGATTATCGCCAGCAGTGCCCTGATTGATGAAGAAACTAAAGTGAAAATGATCAACGAAATTTCTTCAAAAATAATTCCTGAACTGACCAGAGCAGCCGAATTAATTCCGATTGAAGACAGCAGTATTGTGGCCCTCGACTGGATGAACGGTCGCCGTACTCCGGATGCCAACCAAAACCTGAAAGGTGTAATTTCAGGTCTGAATTTAGGTTCGGATGCGCCTCGTATTTTCCGTGCTTTGGTTGAAGCTACAGCCTTTGGCTCCAAAGCCATTGTCGACCGGTTTGTTCGCGAAGGAGTTCGCATCGACGGCGTAATTGCTTTGGGTGGGGTGGCTAAAAAATCGCCTTTCGTGATGCAAATTGTGTGCGATGTGCTGAATATGCCTATTAAAGTGGCCCGCTCTGAACAAGCCTGTGCATTGGGTACAGCCATGGCTGCTGCTGTGGTAGCTGGTGTTTATCCAAACATTTCGGAAGCTCAGAAGAAAATGGGTGGCGGTTTCGAAAAGACTTATACTCCCGATGCCCAAAACGCAGCTAAATATCAGGTTTTGTATGCAAAATACCTGAAGCTAGGCGAACTGATCGAGTTTGGAATGAAATAATATTTGACAGATAATAAATTGATTTCAGTCAGGGTTTCGCTCAAAGTGAGACCCTGACTTTTTTTATGAAGTCAGGATTGTAATATTTCAGCAGTTGTTGACTGGCTATTGTTCCGGAGTGGGGTGCACAGACGATAAAATAGATATGAAACTTGAAACAAATTCCCAGTTGTATAAACTGGCATTTCTCTCCAGTAATCGGAATCCGATGGAAGATAAGTTGTAAATATCATTAAAATGCTTAACCATCAGCGCTTTTACCTTTAGGTGCACGGATTCTGCAAAATCATAAATATTTGCTGATTGAGATAATTTTAAAGTAATTCGGGACATTGCATCCAGTTCTTCTTCCAATCTGTACAAAGGATAATTACGATCCTTATCAATCACTGATTCCGTCGAATTTAGAATTGCGACCGAATAGGCAAGCAGAAGATTATCTATCTCATCGACTGACACTGTTTCAGGATAATACTCCTGAATGATGTTATAAACCAATTCAGAAAATTCCTTTTTGAACGAATTATAAAAAGTGTCTGCTTTTTGAATTTCCTCCAAAATGAACTTCATATTCCCTTCGTCGTCAAATGATTTCATGTCTGACATATCATTGGTTTTTATGCAAATCTATAACAGTTATGTTGCAAAAAAGATTACTCATTTGACGATAAATCATCGGTATCATCCATTTTTCCTGAACTCTGTTTAAAAGCAAATCGTCTCAGATTTACACCTGATTCTGTTTGGCAATCAAAAGTTCCTTACTTTTAATACTCCATTCTTTGCATGCCAGAAATGTCTTTTCAGCAATCATTGGAATACTTTCAAAATCAGCTAATAGCCGGTCTTCAATTAAATCGTGAAGTTCACTTGCCTGTTGCCCGGCTTTATATTTCAGTTTATTCACTAATACTTCAAGTTCACTTATTCCTTTAGCATCCATATTCTTCGATTTTAGCATTTTCACCTGTTTAAATCAAAAACTTTGCCATTTTATCAAATTACTGATAATGAGTTTTAGCTAATTCGTTTAGCCTACATTATTGTATGTCAGCCTTTGTATAACTACCAAAATGTATGATTTCATAAGGCTTGGGTTTTTACCAGAAATACAAAAGCGACAATCTATAGAATGTTGTTTTGGGCTGACTTCTTTTAATTGTCTGAAATTGCTACGAAACGAAGAAATAATTCATCGTTTCAGAATATCAAAACCGAAACATTAATACCCATTTTGGGCTCAAGCCCCTGCTTTGGTGATGATTTCAATGTTCGTAGCCTGAAGGCTACGGCTAGTCAAATTGGATATTTATAATGTGTTTTGATTAGCATCGTCTTTTATGGCATTGATTTAATAATCGCCCCCGGACATGGCTTTAGCCGAAATATTTACCAATAATTTGGATAAAGCTTGTGCATGGGTAATAATTTCTATCACAGAAGTAGCGAAACCCGATTTTGTGGGCATTGGCAACATTTCATTTTTTACAAAGGTCCTGTTGCAAAACTAATTTCAACCGCATACTTTTTATCAGTTAGTTTCTCAATTCTGTCAACTGAAACAAAATTACGAATTTGGCTTCCACCAAAGTCAATTTCATCTCCAAGTTTTAAGTTTTTAAAATTGGTTGGTTGGTCACTTTCAATATGATTTTTGAGTTGATTTACTCCTTTTTTAATATCAATTGGAGCGTCAACTCCGTTAAAAATTTCAGACACCAGTCTGGTTGCTGTTTTAAACCAATATTTCAAGTCTGTCGTGTCTTGTTGAAAACGAGAAGTCTCAAAGCGAAAGGTCAAAACGTAATATTCACACCCCCAGTTTTTGATTGTCAATTTCTCTCCATTGTCAAAAATTACTGTCTCAATTCCTGAAAGACTGTCTGGCTGCAAAACAAAAGTAGTTTGGGGATAAGCTGTCTTATTGATAATAGATTTTGCTTTTCCACGAATGCAGTTCTTAATTTGGATTTGATTTGGAGTCTTGAATTTTTGTCTCTCGGTCAACGACAAACTATCGTCGGTAACTGATTTTTCCGGAACACTTTTGTTCTTGTTTATAACTGAATTACAAGCAAAAAGTCCAATTGTCAAAACTAAGATCAATCTGTTCATAATAGCTGTTTAAGTTGCCTGAAACGCTGTAGCCTAAATGCTAAGGTGGATTGCGGGCGATTTCCTGTCAAGCCGGTAAGCTGCGTCAGCGGAAAGATGCATACAGAATAATCCTTTAAGTATCGTGTAGCTATTGTAAGCCATTGTTCATTATCGTTTATGATTTTGTGTTTTCAATCTTCCAAAAAGACCCCTTTTGTTTCTCCCATTTAATCACCAAGCCATACTCTTTTTTTAGTAGTTCAATAGCCTTTTCTAAATCTTTTGCAGGAATTATGAAATCAAATTTTCTTTCGTCTGAATTTCTGGTTGTTAAAAGAATTGCGTAATTATTTTCAAGAAAATCTTTTAGATTTTCGAGTGATGCTCCTTTGCTCTCCCAATTATCGTATCGTATAGAAGTTCCAAGATACTGAACGTTAGATTTGTGAGCATTCAACAAGGAATCATTTTCTATTTGTATAACACCCACAATCGTGTCTTTTGAAAGCTCTTTTAATTTAAAGCCCATTTGTTCCGGCAACAAATACTTTAGCATTTCAACACAATTTGCTTGAGTTGTAATCTCTTTGTCAGCTTTTAATGTTAAATCATAATTTGTATTTAATAGCACGGAATCTTTGGTCAGAATCCTTGACTTATTTATGCCATAGAATACTTTAAGTATATTATCTAAATCTTGGTTAAAAACATTAATATCAAAAGGATTGAAATGGTAATATGACGACTGTCCCATTCCGAGATTATGTTTTTGAATTGAGAATGTGTAAGCAGAGTTTTCAGATGGAATTTCAATATCGTTCAAACTTATATTTTTCGCTTCAATAGTCTTATCAAGAACTTTATTCAAGATCTGTTTATTAAGCTGGAAAGGACTTCCCTGCCATTGAATTATTCCGTTTTTATCAATTAGAAAAGTTTCCGGGTAACGACTAACGCCAAATTCCTGAATTGTTTTTTTTGTAGGGTCAGAGCCAACCGGATAATACATTACCATTTTGTCTAAAAATTCATCGATTATATCCTCTGTGTCAAAGGTTACTGATAGAAAGACTATCTCGGGGAATTGTTTAGCCAGATGATTCAATTCGGGAATCGATGCGACGCAGGGTGCACATTTAGTGAACCAGAAATCAAGTACAATAACCTTTCCTGTTAAGTCTTTCGAAACTTTTTTATTTTGCCAGTCAGCGACTTGAATTTTAGGATAAACCCATTTATCAATGTCTATTCTTGGCGCTTTTTTACCAACTAGATTTTCTTGTGAAAATCCAGATATTGACAGAAAGATCAGTCCTAAAAATACAATTACATTCTTCATATTTTACTCTTTTTACAACCCATAACATTGGAAGATAAATTCAGCTGCTTATATTCTGGCGGTTTCCTGTCAAGCTAGTAAGCTGCCTGAGCGGAAAGATTCACACCGAAAACCACTGCCTCCACTTGTGCGAATAGCTTGCTGATGCAGGTGTTTCTTCTATTTTCTGTTCAAATTGGATTTTAAAATACTTTCAATTGATTCAACTCGTGCTCCAATAAACAAATCTAATACCTTGTTATCCTTGTCAAGTATAATGTGAGTTGGGAAAACCATTTTTAGTTCCCAAAGCTTATAAATGTCGTCATACGTCCCTAAGGTTGTATAATCAAAGTCGATATTATGCTTTGTTTTAAGATCACTGTGACTAAAAGCGTATGAGCCGATAATTGAAATGAAGTTAACCGAGTTCCCATACTTTTTAACTAATTCATTAAGTTTTGGCATTTCTGCAATACACGGCTTACAACTGAAAGCCCATAGATTAATTGCAACCAATTTGCCTTTTAATGACCTTAAATCAAATGTTTTACCCAATGAATCTCTAAATGTAATATTTGGCAATTCCTTTCTAATCATTTTTTTCCTGAGATTGTTATAATACGTATCAAGGTCATCTCCTGAATTAAAATTCTGGCTACTTGAATTATTAGGATAAAGCATTTGTCCGTAAACATTTATTGTCATTACGCTTAAAAAGCAAAGAAGTAAAAATAGTAATCTCATTGTACTCAATTTTTAAAGATGTTGACTGACACAAAATGCGGCTACCCTTCAGATACACGCAGAGTCGGATTGCGGGCGATTTCCTATCAAGCTTAAAATCAATGCGAGCGGAAAGATGCCTACTGAAAACCACCCCGAGTACTCGGGGCCGCGCTTGCCTATGAACATTGTTGTAATCCGTTTTTATTCTTTTTCAATTAATTCATATGCTTCTTCAATTAATTTTGATCCCATTGTTCCAAGTCTTTTTTTTGATGTCGAAAGCATTTTTTTTATCTTAAAACCTAAAATCAAATTATAACGGAATGCTAACTTAATCAAAAGTTTTTCCATGTGAATAATTGTCAGATCCTGATGTACTTCATACATTGATAACAATAACAGGTACAATTCTTTCTTGCTTTTTGAGGAATTGAATTTTATTTTTCTTTCAGATATGTATCCTTCGAGCAAGTGTCTTAAGTCTATTCCAAGAGTAGGGCTAATTGAAGAAATATTGTCAATTAGTTCATTTATATTACCAATTGAATTTTCATTTTTTAATGTGTGTCGCTCAATTACGTTTTGTCTATGAACTTCATATTTTTCATGATCCAGTTTAACTTTCATTTTGTCCAAATAATTCATGACAATGGATAATTCTTGAATGAAGTAATAAAGCTGAGAAATAGATTTTCCAAGCAATTTTTTATTTTCTCCCCGAGTCTTGAAAAAACCTGTAATTGTCCCTAAAATCCAACCTAGAAGGACTCCAATTAAAGGTATAATTATCTTGGCATCAATGTCCATGTTTCTTGTTTTTAACCTTGTGTACAACTATTAAATATCTCCAAGTACTTACTGGTTTTGATATTCAATTCAAAACCAAATGTAATCAATTTCTATGTTCAGTTAACTTAAAAATTCAAAGATTTTCAATGGGTTACAAAAAAAAAGTCAGGGCTTAACCCGAAGTGAGACCCTGACTTTCAATTAAATATTTACGGAAGAACTTAATTCACATTGTTCCCTTTTACGCGGCTCCACATTTCGAGTACCCGATCGTTTTTGTCGAGGAAGTCGTGCAGTAGCACACAACGATCAACAACGGTACTGTCGGGATATTGTATTGGGTTGATGTGCAACTTACCATTGCCCGGACCAAAAAAGTAATTCAGATTAACGGTTTCGGTGAGGGTTGAATCCGATTGCGCTTCGATAATTTCGGGAGTTGCCACTGCACTGCAATAGCCGCTTACATCCATGTTGCGCAAAGCGATTTTAGCCTGGCAAATGTAGTTCAGGAAATAACTGGCGGCTTTTACATTGCGTGCATATTTCGGAATTACCCAACCATCGAACCAAATGTTGCTGCCTTCTTTGGGTACCTCATATCCGAGCGAAACACCAACTTTCGATGCTTCATCAATGGCCCAGACAGCATCGCCACTCCAGGCATAATCCATCCAAACTTCACCTTTGGTCATCATTTCTTTGCCAAAATCGGCTTCCCAACCGGCCAGGTTTGGTTTCAGCGCTTTCAACTGTTTTTCAACCATGGCAATGTCTTCGTCAGTATGGTCGTTCGATACATCGTACCGTGTGCGTTTACCCGAAACAATTTCAGGATAAAAACCGACGGTTGCAGCCATGTTATAAACATCCCAGTAATGGTCTTTCATCAGGATTTTGCCCTTATATTTTGGATCCCACAAACAAGCCCACGATTGAACTTCGTCTTTGGTTACCTTGTCGGTATTGTACAATATTCCTGAAGTTCCCCACATGTAAGGAACCATGTAATCTTCAGCTTTCTTGCCGGGAACACTGAACGCATCCATTCGGTTGCGCAGGAAAGGCGAAACATTACCCAAGGCGTTTTCGGTTTTTCCAAAATCGCGATTGATGGGCAACAGCAAATCGTTTTTAAGCATTTTTTCAATCACATATTGTGTAGGGCAGGTGAGGTCGAAATCTTCTTTTCCCATGGCAATTTTGGTGTACATTACTTCAGGCATGTCGAAAACCTGGTATACTATTTTCACATCTTCGCCGGTCTGCTCTTTGTACCATACCGGGAATTCTTTCAGCAAGTCCTCGTCGATATAATCCGACCAGTTGTATATTTTCAGCACTTTTTTCCGCGAATCGTCACTCTCTTTACATGCATTAACTATAGAAAATACAGAGGCCAAAAGCAGCAGTATAATCAGCTGGTTCTTGAATTTAAATGGGATAGATTTTCTCATGGATATAGTTTTAAGGATTTGGTTTTTACAATTTCTTTTTGGCGGCGCGTTGGTTTATAACCAGCAAAAGCAACAGAACAGAAATAAAAATGATAGCCGAAAGTGGTCTGAGTTCGGGGGTAAGTCCACCTCGCCGGGCATCGGCATAAATGTAGGTCGACAGTGTTTCAAGTCCAACATTTCCAATGGTAAACAAGGTTACCACAAAATCGTCGATCGAAAGTGTGAATGCCAGGATAAATCCGCTGATCATTCCCGGTTTTAGCTCAGGAAGTAAAATTCGCCACATGGCCAGAAAAGGTGTCGCTCCCAGATCGAGGGCAGCCTCGTAAAGGTTTGGGTTCATGCGGCGCAGGCGAGGCAAAACGCTGAGCACCACATAAGGCGTACAGAAGGTGATGTGCGCCAGAATAACGGTGGTATAACCTTGTGAAATACCCAAACTGACGAAGAGCAGAAACAACGATATAGCAGTTATAATATCAGGATTTAAAATCGGGATGGTGTTTGCCATTTGCATCGCCTTTTGCGAACGGGGCATTAGGTTGTAAATACCAATGGCTGCCATGGTGCCAAGCACGGTCGAAGCTGCTGCGGCAATTAATCCTATGATGAGCGTATTCCACAGCGCGCTGGTAAGCGAGTGGTGTATTCCGCCCTGAAAGATGGAAGCGTAGAGTTTAAGCGAAAAGCCCGTCCAGTTGCCCAGTACTTTAGCTTCGGTAAACGAGAAGATAATGATGATGAGGATGGGGGCATAAAGCATGACAAGCAAAAGTCCCAGATATGATGAGGAAAGAATTCGTCTAATCATATCAGGTTGCCCTCCTCAGCAGCTTTCGAACTTCCTTCGCCGTTAAGCAACACGGTAATTCCGATAAAGAACAACATCACCAGCGACAGCGCGGCTCCATAGTTCCAGGTTCCGTTGTAAATATTTTCCTGAAGTGTGGTTCCGAACAGCTTAATATTATTAATGGTTAGCAATTCGGCAATGGCAAAAGTTGAAATAACCGGCATAAACACCATGATCACTCCACTGGTAATTCCGGGAATCGACAAAGGGAAAATGGTTTTGAGAAAAACCTGTCGCGGATTGGCGCCCAGGTCTTGCGCTGCCTCGATCAGATTCTGATCGGTCTTTTGCAGAATGTTGTATATCGGATAAATCATAAAAGGCAGGAAATTGTATACCATGCCGAAGATGAGCGCGCCTTCTCCCAGAGGAATTTTGAAAAAATCGAATAGTGCCACTGTTGCCAAAGTGCGGATCAGGAAATTAATCCACATCGGAAGGATAAATAGGATGACCAGCAATTTGGCCTTTCGTGCTTCCATTTTACTCAGGATATAAGCGGCCGGATAACCAATGAGAATGCACAAAACGGTTGTAATTAGCGCCACGACAACCGAATAAAGGAATGTTTCCATGGCTTCGGGATGTATCCAAAACTTTTGAATATTGGCAAAAGTAAACGCACCATCGACATTGGTGAAGGCATAGTAAACGATGAGCGTCATCGGTATCAGCACAAAAAAGGCAAGAAAAAGCACATAAGGAATGGTCCAGTTTCTTCTTCGCCCCAGAAATATTAATACTTTTCGTTGCACGCTTCGATGGGTTTAAAGTTTTTCAATTTGAATCGATTTGGCCGAAATGCTAATTCCAACGCGGTCGCCATCGTCCCAAACGTCGTTGGTATCCACAAAAATCTGTTCATTACCCGTCGAAATGGTCAAATGATAATGGTTTCCTTTGTACAAAATAAAACTCACCACTCCGCTAAGCATACCATCTTCCTGGTTATCCTGAAGGTTTACATTACTAAATTCAACGTTTACTTTCACCATAGCGCCATTGGCTAAATTCTTCGTATTCGCGCATTCGAAAGTCGTTCCAAGGAATCTGACATGTGTTTTGTCAACAATTGTTCCTTCAAACGAATTGCAAAATCCCTCTTTTCTCATTACCTGAATGTCGAAAGGTTTCACCAGCATCCCGACCGTTTTACCCACATCGAAACAATGGTAATCCTGAATCAGAAATTCGTAACCTTCCGGCGTGGTGACCATCATTTCGTAATGTACTCCTTTGAATATGCTTGAAGTCACTTGCCCAGTAAACTGAGCTTTGTCCGACAATTCAAAAATGTAAATGTCTTCGGGGCGAACCACCACGTCAACCGGTTCGTTGGGGAAAAAACCTTTGTCCACACACTCGAACCTATGTCCGGCAAATTCTACCAGCTTATCTTCCAGCATTATTCCGTTCAGAATGTTGCTTTCGCCAATAAAATCGGCTACAAAAGCATTGATCGGTTCATTGTATATTTCAATAGGTGAGCCTATTTGCTGAATTTTTCCTTCGCTCATCACCACAATGCGGTCGCTCAAAGTCAGGGCTTCTTCCTGGTCGTGGGTAACATACAAAAAACTGATGCCCAATTTTTTGTGCATCGCTTTAATTTCCATTTGCATGTCTTTGCGCATTTTCAGGTCGAGAGCCGCCAATGGTTCATCCAAAAGTAAAACTTCAGGTTTATTTACAATAGCGCGGGCAATGGCCACCCGTTGTTGCTGCCCTCCTGAAAGTGAATCCACATCGCGCTTTTCATAGTCGGTCATGGTCACGATTTTCAACACCTTTTTCACCTGCTTTTTGATTTCGTCTTTCGGCAGTTTTTTCAGTTGAAGTCCAAAAGCGATGTTTTCAAAAACATTCAGGTGAGGGAAGAGTGCATACCGCTGAAAAACAGTATTAACCGGACGAAGATGCGGCGGAGTTTGAGTCATATCCTGACCGGCAATTGTAATGTTTCCGTCAGAAGCTTTCAAAAAACCGCCGATGAGCCGCATTAAGGTCGTTTTTCCGCAGCCTGATGGACCCAGAATGGTCACAAATTCTCCTTTTTTAACAGCGAGATTTATATCCTGAAGAACAGTTTTACCAGAAAACGCATGTGATAAATGCTCTACAGTTATGATGTCAGTTTTTTGATTCATGAATGATAAAAATGATCATATTGTTGATTGGCTGATTACATTTTGTCAAAAATCAAAAATAAAAATTTATATGGCTTATGGTAGCTATATTCATCAATAGTTTTCAATCTTAAATCGTTCTTCACTTTACACTTTTTAATCCGCCGTCCAAGACCTTTTCATTTCCCATCAAAACAGAAGGTTTCATTTCAGGATTCATCCATTTTAACAGTGATTCCATATCTTTTTGGAGTAAAACCACACATCCGGATGAAGAATTGATTGTCTCTCCTTCGCTTATGTGCAAAAAGATTGCACTTCCTTTCCCCTTTATTACCGGATGCATATTGTATTCAATTGCCAGGCAATACTTGTAATCATTGTTGCTAAGCAGAAGTTTCTCGTATGATTTGGCGTTGGTGGCACCCCTTATGTAACGGTTGTAATCGGGTGAATCCGGATCGTCAATCCATTTATCTTCCGGAGTAGTTTGAATGTAAGGCATTCTGGTATTCACCGTTTTTTCGTAACAAAACAAATGTCCCAACCGGAACAGCCCCGTGGGTGATTGACCATCGCCTTCGTGTTTTGAATTGGGGGCGGCGAATCCCTTGCGTCCAATGCCTGCTGGCAGAGTGGGAGAAATCACAACCCATTTTTTATCTTTTTTCTCCATTACCACCATCATTGCTGAATTACTTTCAGGAGTTTCGTTAAAAACAACAAGCAACTGATTGACGCTATCCAATAGAATTGCATTGCGCTTAACAATGGCAAGCGCTTTATTTTCAGGAGTAGACCGCTCTTTTCCGTTTGCCGGTTCACAAAAAATGATGGCAACAAAGCATTGGAATAGTATGATGTAAAATATTGATTTTACCATTTGTTGAACTGTCTGTTATTTTCTTCACCAATCAAATATATTATATTTGATGGCTTTTCAGGGACAAAAGCACAAAAGATTGACTGATTTTTGTCCTTAAGGTTCGATGGTACTGAAGTTATTGAAGTAATAATTGCACCTTCTTCATGATATAAATATTCAGAATTGTACTACTTTTATCCTGCTCCTAAAAGCTTTTTTTTCTTTGATGTGTAGTATAATCACTTATCTTTACCTTATAAATCTATAACTCACAAATCACAATTTTATGAAGAAATTAATCGGATTATTGGTTATTGCCGGAATGATTGTTTCCTGCTCGGCACCAAAAAAAGAGTTTACTCCTTCGTATTCAAAGGCCGACTTCGAAAAAGAAGTGAATGGTAAACAGACTACATTGTATACCCTGAAAAATGAAGGCGGAATTATCGTAACCCTTACCAATTATGGTGCAAAAATAGTTTCAATATTTGCTCCTGACAAAAATGGTGCAATGGAAGATGTTGTGCTGGGATATACCAATATTGACAAATACGTGGCTGGTGAAGCCGGATTTGGTGCCATTGTTGGACCTTATGCCAACCGCATTGCCAACGGACAGTTCGAGATTGATGGTCAGGTGTATGATCAGTTGCCAAAAAATGATAATGGTGCCTGTTTGCATTCGGGCCTTGAAAGTTTTTACCGCCAGGTATGGGATGGCAAAGAAATTCAGACTACCTATGGCCCAGCTGTTGAGATGACATTGTTAAGCCCCGATGGACAATGGGGATTCCCTGGTAACAAAAATGTGAAAGTAACTTATACCTTGACCAAAGACAATGGATTAAAGATTGATTACGAAGCAACTACCGATAAATCTTGCTATTTTAACCTTACCAACCACGTTTATTTCAACCTGAAAGGTGAAGGAAATGGCGATATTTTAGATCACGTAATGGTTATTGATGCAAACACATCGACTGCGGTTGCCGATAATCATTTAATTCCAACTGGCGAAATCGTTAGTATTCTTGGTACAGCCATGGATTTCACAACTCCCCATGTGATTGGCGAACGTATCAACGACGAAATGCCACAGTTGAAAATGGGTAACGGTTACGACCACAACTATATCCTGAACAAAGATCAGAATGGTAACCAAATGACTTTCTGTGCCAGTTTGTTGGATCCTGCTTCAGGCCGTTTTATGGAATGTACTACAACCGAACCTGCTGTTCAGCTATATACTGGTAATTTCCTGGATGGCAGTATTATTGGCAAACGTGGAAACCCTTATAAGTTCCGTAATGGTATTTGTTTGGAAACTCAGCACTATCCTGATTCACCACACCATGCCAATTTCCCGAATACATTGTTAAAACCAGGTGAAACCCTGAAGTCGACAACGATTTACAAGTTTTCGGTTAAGCAATAGTCGGTTCATTTAAATAACAAAGAATCCCGGTTGTGTCAACAGCCGGGATTCTTTGTTTTAATTCAATTGGATTGCAATTCAGAATGTGCTTTTTAAACATCGGATAGCATTAATTGTTTCAGCATAAACTTATCAAACTTTTAGACTATGGCTTCAGAAATTTCTTCTTCAAACATGCAATCTTCTCTGTTTATTCAGCAACATTCGGCCTCGTTGCGAATTTGGCACTGGCTCACTTTTTTGTTTATTACCACCTCAATTATTACAGTGTTGATTAATTCAACCTTGTTGTCACCGCGCGATAATGTGAAAATGGTTAAGGAACAGTTGGAAAGGAAAGGAGTTACGGTAACCGATGATCAGGCATTTGCCGTTTCGCATGAATATGAAGATAAAATGTGGGATGTTCATAAGCTGGCTGGCTACGGGCTTTCATTTTTGCTATTGGCAAGAATTGTGATTGAATTTACCCAGTCACAGGAAGAAAAATTGGTAAATAGATTTAAAAAGGTAAAAGAACTTCGCGCCAAAAACGATACGAACAAAGCAGAATATAATCATTACCTGAGAGTTAAAATGGTTTATACCGTCTTCTTTTTGATTCTTTTAGGCATGGTGCTTACCGGATTGGGCATGGCATTTGGACGCAATTTTGGTTTCAGTCGTGAGATTTTCCGCGGAATGAAAAATATTCATGCCTTTCTTCAATACCTGATGTACGCTTTTGTCTTAATTCATTTGGCAGGTGTAATTATTGCCGAGAATGGTAAAATCAAAGGACTCGTTTCAGGAATGATCAATGGCAATCGCTAGAAAAGTTATTAAACTGCAGCTTGCACACTGAAAATCATTTATTTCAAACGCGTAATAATCGGGTTGAAGGCTTTTGAGAAAACCATGACACGATCGCCAATTTTCATGTCCTCCAAATCGCTATCGAATGCAATGACTTTAATGATTTGTTTGTTACCAGATATGACCGTCACAATGTTGATGGTGTCTTGTTTATCGATTCGTGCAATTTGCCCGGTGATCTGTACTTTCCCGCTGAGGCTGCTGTCAGAAAATACTTCTTCAGGTTTTCCGGTGCGGGTAATCGAGCCGTTTTCAATACAAAGTACCTGAGTGGCCAAACGAAAAACTTCATTTAAATCGTGACTTACCATGATGGTGGTCACGCCAAGCAATTGATGTGCCTGCGCAATTTCATTCTGAAGTGTGGTGCGCATTTCGGCATCCAGCGCCGAGAGTGGCTCGTCGAGTAATAACAATTGTGGATTTCTTGCAAGAGCACGTGCTAAGGCAACCCGTTGCTTTTGTCCACCAGACAAGCCGGTGGGTTTTCGTTTCCTGAATTCAGTTAAACCAAATAATACCAGCAATTCATCAACTTTCGATTGACCTTTCTCGGGTTGCGCAAACTGAATGTTTTGTTCCACAGTCATATTCGGAAACAACGCGTAATCCTGAAACATCAGGCTGATATTCCGAATCTGCGGAGGTATATTAATTTTCTTTTCCGAATCGAACCAAATGGTTGAACCGAATTTAATCAGTCCTTTATCCGGAGTCACTAATCCAGCCAGAATACGCAGAAGCGTTGTTTTTCCAGCTCCTGATTCACCAAATAAAGCAACCAGCTCACAAGAAGGAATAGAAGTGTGAACAGATAGATTCATTGGGCCATTTGCCGTCAGCATCCGTTTTTCAACATCAATAAAGATTACATCATTTTCCATGTGTCGTATTTTTTATTGATGCTGTAAATAGTTGTCAACAGAACCAGCGAGACAAGAAACAGGATTAAGGCATAACGATTGGCTGCTTCAAAATTTAGCGCCTGAACCTCGTCGTAAATAGCAATGGATGCTACCCGGGTTTCACCCGGCATATTGCCGCCAACCATGAGCACAATTCCAAATTCACCAATGCTGTGGGCAAAAGTTAAGGCAACGGCTGTGATAATCGACGGCTTAATGTTGGGCAGCAAAACCCTCAAAAAGGTCGTTCCTTTCGATTTTCCGAGCGTGTACGACGCTTCACGCAAACTGTCGGGCAAAGAGCGTAATCCATTATGCAACGGCTGAATCATGAAAGGCAGACTGAAAATGACCGATGCGATTAACACCCCTTCAAACGAAAAGGCTAGTCGAACATCGAAAATACGCCCCAGCCACTCGCCAAACCAGTTGCGCGGACTATAAATTACCAGCATGTAATAGCCAATTACCGAAGGAGGTAAAACCATTGGCATACTCACCAGAGCCTCGACTAATGGTTTTATCCTGACTTTGGTATAAGCCATCCAATACGCAAATGGTAGCCCAATCATCATTAAAATGGCTGTGGTTGAAACTGCCAGTTTAAGCGTGAGCCAAAGGGTTTGTGCAAATGTCGGATCCATTCCTGAATTATGAATTATAAGTTACGAATTATCCAATCGTATTGGTCATTGACAGTCATTGAGTCATTTTTAGTCATTTAATTGTCATTGAAAATTACTCGAAGCTACTGACAATTAATGACGTGAAACAAATGACTGTTTACTGCGACTGCAAACTGAGTCTATCTACTTCTTCATCAACGAAACTTCGTTGGCTTTTACCAACGCTTCAACTTCATCGCCAATTGCCAGTTGAAGTGAATCAACTGAGCGTGTGGTGATGGCCGATGTTATCAAGTATTCCTGAAATTTCAAGCTTATTTTGCTCAGCAACTCGCCTCGTTCTATTTGCTGAACAATGCATTTCATCCGGTTGCGCATACTGATTTGTCCTGAAAGGTTTTTGGCCAGCGAAACTTCAGTTTCTTTAAATACAAGATCAATGGTGTTGCCCACTTGAAGCCACTCCGGACGTGTTGCCGATTCGATAAGCAGAGCCGAAAAACCATGCCCGTCAACCTCCACATCTACCAGAAGAATTGCTCCCGATTGCTGTATTTTTACTATCGTTCCGGGTAATCTATTCATTTATTTAGGTTAAAGTTTTGGGTTCAAAGTCTAAAGTTTAAAACGGAAAAACTTTAGACTTTGAACTTTAAACATGTTTTTAGGGCACAATATAGCCGTATTTTTTGAAAATGGGTTTGCACTCGGCGCTCAGCACAAACTTCATGAATTTCGCGCCTTCCGGATTTGTTTTCCAGCCTTTAACCAGAATCATGGCTTGCTCAACTGGCTTATACAGCTTCGGATCAACAACATAAACCGAGCCTTTCATGTCGGGTGTCATAGTTAGCGACAAAGCCAGAAACCCAACTTCGGCATTTCCGGTTTGTGCAAACTGTGCTGTTTGCGAAATGTTGTCGGCATAAATGATTTTATCTTTTACTTTGTTGTATAAGCCAGTTGATTTTAATACTTCCATTGCTCTGTCGCCATATGGTGCCAATTCCGGTTTGGCAACAGCAATACGTTTTACCGATGGATCAGTCAGCATTTCCAAGCCTTTTGATACATCAACGGTATTGCTCCACAGCACGAGTTTGCCCAATGCATAGGTCTTTATTTCGCCTGAAGCTGCTCCCTGGTCTTTTAATTTCGTCGGAAAGGAATTATCGGCAGCCATAAATACGTCGAACTCAGCGCCACTCAGGATTTGCTGAAGCAAAGTTCCCGAAGAGCCAAAATTGGCCGAAACATTGGTTTTCGGGTTCGACTGCGCGTAAGCCGACTTCAATTCGTCGAAAACAGCCCTAAGGTTGGCAGCCGCAGCCACTTTTACCGTTTGCGCCTGAGACGAAAAGGCTACAAAAACTAATAGGATGAGTATAATACGTTTCATATTCTTATTTTTTAAAATTAACAAATTACTTGCTTTCTGCCACAACCGGAGTTTTATACAACTGAGGTTTTATTGTTAACATTACATAGGCGTACTGAGGAAACCGCGTATTGACAGTCGTCGATTTGTATTTCAGCATTTTGGTGCCATCGGTTTCAAAATAAGTACACCAACCAAGCTGAACTGCCGTTTCGGCCGAAAATTTGTAATTCAGCACAAGGTCGAGTTCTGATCCAATGTTTTTATCTACATCAACTGTACCCGATTTCATGTCTTTGGCCAGCTTGAACCCGTAATACGTGAAGTCGGTACTCAGTCGGCTGTTCAATTTCATACTTACACCGCCAAAATAATTCAACAATCCTCCCTTGGGTAACGTGGCCCAATATTCCATATAACCATTAAACGAGTGGTTTACTCCGTAGGGCAATTTATTGAATGTGTTGGTTTTAGTTGCTGCCAGTGTCGTTTCCGATCCTGAATAGTAATCAGCGCAAAGCATTCCTGTTACTTTAGTATTGAAGGCGTAAGTTCCCTTAATGGCCAGCAACCAGGCATCGAGATCGACAGTCGGGGCACTTTTCCCGAACTGATAGTAGGCTGTTGCGAGGAATCCCACCGGATTCTGCTCGTTTTTCAATTGCAGCGTTCCTCCGGTGGTATACCGATTGTACAGACTACGGTCGGTTTTGTTTTTCATAAAAGACTCATCAACACCCAGAACACTTAAATCAAGACCTTTGGCCAAGGTTTTGGTGATGTGCAAAAACTCCAGTTCTTTGTACATTTTGCTTACCGAATAAAACGAAGTATCGGCATTGTATGCTTTTTGGTTATTAAACGCATAGCCCAACTGAATATCGATTCCCCGAGCGACATACCGCAATTGTGCCAAATCGTGCGCATTTCCGGTGTTACTCCAGGGCGAAAGGCTGAACAGGCGGCCATCTTCGAACTGCACACCCTGTCGCCCGATTTTCAGGCTTGTACCCGAATAGAGCAGCATTTCGGCCCAGGCTTCGTAAACGCCAAGGCTTCCGATTGTTGCGGTTGCCGGTTGTTTCGTATCGGTTTCGCCAAATATGCGGGCATCCTGCAAGGTAATTTTAGTACTTACAATCCCGCCTTTGTAGGCAAAGCCTAACCGGGTGCGTTGTGTGGTTAAAAAGCCCGGTTTTGTGCCGTCGGGCAACGGCTGGTTAAACCCTTGCCTGAATTCGGTTCTTGGCCGAAACTCAGCATCAATGGTGGTTTGTCCGTAGCTTTCTGAAATACGGAGCAAAATAAGCAATCCGATAATTGCTAATGTGTAAACCTTTCTCATTTTTTGTACTTTTAAGCGTTAGAATTTTATTGAATTTTAATAGTCCGGAATTCTTGATCATTTGCAGCGATTGAGTTCCGGACTTTTTTGTTTTTTCGATATAAAATAAATTAGATAACGGTATTCAAAAAAAATCAAAGGTTGATTTCGACGTTAATCTGATCGACCACTTTTTTGATCTCTGCCTGAATCAAAAGGTATTCTCTTAGCATCCGTTCTCCGTAGCCCGAAATTGCGGTACCCCCGCCATTTGCGCCACCACGGTGCTTCAGAACTAATGGGGAGGGTGCAATCCGGTTCATTTCGTCAATCATGGTCCATACATGCTGGTACGAGATTTCCATCTTTTTTGCCGCGCCACTTAAACTGCCGTTGTTTCTGATTTCCTGAAGCAATTGTGTTTTCAGCGGATTTAAGAATCCTATCCCATCCTTCTTGATTGAAATATGACATTCGACCTCGATCATAGCTATTTGCAATTACAATTACAATGTTCTTCTTTACAATCACATGGAATTCCGATAATTACTTCGGTTGATTTAATAACAGCAAAAGCTGTATCGCCGGGTTTAAGATCCAAATCAGCAATGGCATCTTTCGAGATAATGGCCGAAATAATGTTGCCGTTACCCAAATCGAGCATTACTTTCGAGGTGATTAAACCTTCATCAACTTTCAGGATTTTACCTTTGAGTTGGTTTCGTGCACTTAGTTTCATACTTTTTCAATTTTAAATTCGAAAAAGTAGTCCCAAGTACTGTGCCGTAATGTGTAATTGACTCATTTTAAGATTTTGGGAAAAAGTCAGGAAGTTCTAAATGTTACATTTTGGTAGTCTTAGCCAGGTGGTTCTGACGAAAATGTAAGTTTGTTTTATCCATAATCCTGAAATTTCTCTACCTTTCGGTTTCACAAATCAATTGATTATGGCAAAGCACCACCTCATTCCATTTATTTTGAAGGTGATTCGTAAGTTTTTGATTGGACTAGGTATACTGTTTCTTAGTGCGCTCGTTTTAAGCTTTACTACTTTGCCATTCTGGGGTATTTACTGGCTGGGAACCTGCGAATCGACGATAACAGAGAAGCCTGATTATATTGTGATGCTTGGCGGTGGTGGAATGCCAAGCGAATCGAATCTGATGCGTGCCTATTATACCTTTAATGCAGCAAAGCAATCTCCAAAGAGCCGCATTGTAATTTCCCTTCCTGGTAATATAGCCGATTCAACCAGCACAGTGCGACTGGTTGCCGCTGAACTTATCAGCAAAGGAATTGACCCGCAACGGATTTTGTATGAAAATATAGGAACGAATACCCGTCAGGAAGCACTATGTGTCAATAGACTCAATCAGGGTGAACTGGTTGGAACGTCAATACTTTTGGTCACCTCGCCCGAACATATGTGTCGTGCAATACTAACATTCCGGAAAGTCGGATTTACTAGGATCAGTGCACTCCCAGCCTTTGAAAGTGCTCTTGAAGCTAATTTGATTTTTAAAGACGATGAGCTGGGTGGCCGCAAAATTCCGGTACCGAATATAGGCGGGAGCATTACTGTACGTTACCAGTTCTGGAATCACCTGAAATACGAAATTCAGATTGCACGAGAAATGACTGCACTCGGCTACTACTGGTTGAGAGGATGGATATAATTCTATGTCATTAGTTTTTCTATCTTCGTATAAATTCAAAACCCCGACCTATGAAAAGAAATCTATTCATCATCTTATGTTTTTGTATTTCAATGTCGCTATTTGCTCAGGATGGGAAAAAGGAAGAACAGCTAATCAAGAAAAACTGGAATTTTGGCGCTCTTCCGACCATCACATTCGATACTGATCTGGGATTCCAGTATGGCGCCCTTGTAAATCTCTACGATTATGGCGATGGAAGCCGTTACCCCAATTACAATCACTCGTTATATTTTGAGGTTTCCAGATTTACAAAAGGAAGTGGTATTAACCGGTTTTATTACGATTCTGATGAACTGATCAAGGGGTTGCAAACCTCTTTCGATCTGAGCTATCTCTCCGATCAGGCTTACGATTTTTACGGATTTAATGGTTACGAATCAGTTTATCACAAGAACTGGATCGACGATTCGCAGCCTTCAGATGTATACAAAACCAGGATGTTTTATAAATATGACAGGAAGCTTTTTCGCCTGAAGGTCGATTTGCAGGGGAAACTGTATGGCGACCATTTTAAATGGACCAGCGGTTTTAACCTACAGAACTTTGCGATAAAAAGTGTAAATCTCGATAAACTGAACAAGGGGAAAAAAGGAAATGATATTTTGCCAGCAGTCGACGGATTGTATGAAAAGTACCAGCAGTGGGGAATTATTTCTCCTGAAGAAGCAAACGGAGGTTTTGTGCCAACAATCAAAGCCGGAATTGTATACGATAGTCGTGACAATCGACCCAACCCAATGAAAGGGGTGTGGACTGAAGCAGTTCTTGAAGGTGCTCCCAAATTTCTTGGATCAGAAA
>Ga0302296_1000990_pt1 | contig 21770 bp, 17 predicted proteins | sample III_Fen_N3_1_FD_194546 | JGI IMG/M metagenome (GOLD analysis project Ga0302296, IMG submission 194546) | Peat permafrost microbial communities from Stordalen Mire near Abisko, Sweden - III_Fen_N3_1 | ecosystem: Environmental > Terrestrial > Soil > Wetlands > Permafrost | place: Sweden: Abisko...
AAGGGCCCTGCTAATGTAGCTTGGTTTGATTTAGGTACTATTCCAGGAGAAAATGGAAGTTCTATTGTTTCTGGACATTCTGGTTGGAAAAATAATATTCCAGCTGTATTTGATAATTTATATAAATTAAAAAAAGGAGATAAAATATATACAGAAGATAATACTGGAATTGTAACAACTTTTATTGTACGTGAATTAAAAACATATGGACCTAGTGAAAATGCTCCAGATGTATTTTTTGTAAATGATGAGAAAGCACATCTGAATCTTATTACATGTACAGGTTTTTGGAATACAATTTTAAAAAGTCATTCAAAGCGACTTGTTGTATTTACTGATAAAGAAATAAAATAGTTTTTTATTTTAAAATTAAATACTCATATCAACTATAATTTTTAGATAGTATTTTGTTAATTTTTGTATAAACTGCTAAAATCTCTATATGTCCAATCAAGGTAATACATGGGAAAGGGAATATAGAAATCCAAAATTAGTTACTAAAAATGATGGTCCTCAAGCTGATACATTACGGTTTTTAAAATTTCTTAAAAAAGAGCAAAAATATAAAGTAGAAGAAAAAACAATACTTGATCTTGGTTGTGGTACTGGAAGAAACTCAAATTATTTGGCGGATATTGGTAATACTGTTATTGGAATTGAAATTTCTAAAACCGCTATAACTTTGGCAAAAATTAGAGCAAAAGAAATGGGAGTTATTGTTGATTACAGACTAGGCGATATAGGTGAACCATATGATATAAAAGATAACTCAGTAGATATAGTTATAGATGTAACATCATCGAATTCTCTTAATGAAAAAGGAAGAGCTGTTTATTTAAATGAAATAAATCGTGTTTTAAAAAAGGGAGGTTATATTTTTGTGCGTGCCTTATGCAAGGATGGAAATAAAAATGTTAAAAATTTATTAAAACAAAGTCCTGGATTTGAACATGATACTTATGTTTTAAAAGATATAGGATTAACAGAGAGAGTTTTCAGTAGAGAAGATTTCATAAAAATGTATGGACACTTTTTTAAAATTCTTAATTTAGAAAAAAAAACTAGCTATACTACATTCAATAATCGTATTTATAAGCGTGATTATTGGCTAGCTTATATGACTAAATAAACCCCCACACCTATATTTTTATTATTATAATTACATAATATATATTTTACTCAAATGGTCTTATAAATATAAGTTATTCACTAGATTTTATAACTATATTGATTTTAATCTATAAAAATATGGGTGTGGAGGTGAAAAATGATATAATAGTTATATGAACAAAAAGGGGAGTATTGGAGTATTTGATTCTGGACTTGGAGGACTCTGGGTATTAAAACACCTAAGGAAGGAGTTGCCAGATTATGATTATATATTTTTAGGTGATCAACTTAATGTTTCTTATGGGAATAAAACCCATGAGGAGCTTTTTGTTCTAGCCACAAATGCTTTAGATTTTTTATATGGTCAAATGCATTGTGCTGGAGTAGTACTTGCTTGTAATACTATTAGCTCTACTATTTATGACAGACTTAGAGATTGGAAAGATGAACATTATTTTGGAAAAATTCTTTTTGGCATAGTTCGACCTACTGTTGAATCTTTAGGAAATAATGATACTGTTGCTATATTTGCTACACAACGAACATGTGAATCAGAAGTTTATGAAAAATTCTTAAGTTCTAATGTAAAAAATTATATAAAAATTCCCATGAAAGAACTCGCAGGACTTATAGAAAATGGAAGTGATACATATAATTATATTTTTTCATTTAAAGATAAAGTTCCAAATGATATTAAAAGAGGAGCATTATTATGTACTCATTATGGAATAGTTAGAGATGATTTTAAAAAAGCCTTCCCTCATATTACAGATTGGGTTTACCAAGAAGAACTTATCCCTAAATATTTAAAAGATTATTTTATTGAATTTCCTGAAAGAGAATTATTTTTCTCTCATAATAAAAGTTTATCAATATTTGTAACAAAAGAAAATGATATTTTTAGAAAATTTACTGATGAATGGTTTGGAAAATCTGTCGAAATAAAATTAGTAGATTTAAATAAATAAATTATGACAAACGAAGAATTCGATATTACATATAATAAATTAAATAAAAAACAGAAAGAGGCTGTTGATACTATTGATGGTCCTGTGATGGTTGTGGCTGGTCCTGGAAGTGGAAAAACACAAATACTTTCATTGCGAGTTGCAAACATTCTTAGAAAAACAGATATACCTGCACATGGAATCTTATGTCTTACATTTACAGAAGCTGGAGCTATTAATATGCTCAATCGTTTGAAAACAATGATAGATATAGAAGCATATAAAGTAAATATCTTTACTTTCCATGCTTTTGGAACAAATATAATAAGTCGTTATCCTGAGTATTTTTTTAATCATGCTAATTTATCTCCAGCAGATGAACTTGTACAAAGAGAAATAATGACAGAAATTTTAGAATCACTCAATCATAAAAATCCATTTTCTAGTTTTCATAGTAATGAAGGATACGTGTTTTTAAAAGATATTTTATCTAGAATTTCACAAATTAAAAAAGCGGGTATCACACCTTCTGAATACAGTCTGATTATTAATAACAATAAGATTATTTTAGAGCAAATAAATTCATCACTTTCAGAAATATTTAAAGATAGGTTATCTACTAAAATTTTTCCTAAAATAGAAAAGATTATAAAAGAATGGGGAAAAATAGATGTAAGCTTTTTTCCTTCTGATTATTTTAAACCAATATCTCTCCATATAATTTCTTCTCTTAAAAAAGCCTTAGAAGAATCTATAAGTGAAAATAAAACTACATCTATTGGTGAGTGGAAAAAGAAATATACAACAGGCACAAATGAAAATATATCTTTAAAATCTTTTGAATCACAAGAGAAATTAGAAAATCTTGGCTTCATTTATAAAGAATACAAAGATAAGTTATTTGAAAAAGGGTATTTTGATTACGATGATATGATTCTTGAAGTTATAGAAGCTGTAAAGAAAAATGAAAATCTTAAAGCAGAATTACAAGAGCAATTCCTTTATATTATGGTAGACGAATTTCAAGATACAAATGATGCTCAAATTAGACTTATTCGTCTACTTTCAGATAATTTAGTGAATGAAAAAAAGCCAAACATAATGGTGGTTGGAGATGACGATCAGGCTATTTATCGTTTCCAAGGAGCAGACATATCGAATATTAAAGATTTTCATAAGGTTTATGATGATGTAAAAATTATTGTTATGACAGAAAATTACCGTTCTGGTCAAAATATTCTAGACTTAGCTCGAGATATTATTGTAACAGGTGAGGGTAGACTTGAAGATATAATAGAAGGAATAAATAAAAAATTAATATCGAGTGGTGAAGATAATAAAAAATATAAGGGTGATATTAAGAAATTAAAATATAAAACAAAAGAGCATCAATACCACAACATTGCTTTACGAATTAAAAATCTGATAACAGATGGTTATAATCCAAATGAAATAGCTGTTATTTCTAGAAAGCATAGAGAGTTGGAGAATCTTGTTCCTTTTATGCACCAATATAATGTTCCTATTGTTTATGAAAAACAGCAAAATGTTCTAGCTACTCCACACATTAAACAACTAATTACTATGTGTAAATTTTTAAATTTTATGGAAAAAGGTTCACCATCATCTGGTGATAGCTTAATGCCAGAAATACTTTCATATCCATTTTGGGGAATATCTTATAAGACAATTTGGGATATTTCGTTATTATCTAGAACAAAAAGAGATGATAAATCTGTCGACATACCATGGCTTTCTGTAATGCTTGACTATAAAGATGAAAATGTAAAAAAGATTGGAGAATTTTTTGTTGAGATGATAGCACGTTCCAAATATGAACCAGTAGAATATATTCTTGAAAGTTTAATAGGAAAGAGTTCAACTTCTTATTTTGATGATGAAATAGTAAAAAATATAGAAGATAAAAAAGATAAATTTATAAGTCCTTATAAAAACTTTTATTTTAGTAAAGATAAATTAGAAAATAATAAACCAGAGTATTTGAGATTTCTTTCTGGTCTTAAGTTTTTTATAAATGCATTAAGGAATCACAAAGGTAATAGTCTGTTAAAAGTAGAAGACTTAGTAAATTTTGTAGACATTCATGAGAGCAGTAATATTCTTCTAAATGACACAAGTCCATTTACTGGTGCAGAAAATGCTGTGCAATTAATGTCTGCTCATAAATCTAAAGGCTTAGAGTTTGAGACAGTATTTCTTCTCTCCTGCCAAGATGATAATTGGTCAAAAGGGGGAATGAGAAATAAAATACGGTTACCAGAAAATTTACCTATAGATATTGGAAGTGATGAATCTGATGATGATTTACGATTATTTTATGTAGCGTTAACTCGTGCAAAAAAGAATCTTTATTTAGCTACTTATGCTTATAAAGATGATGGTAGCGAATCAATAGAAGTTAAATTTTTGAATAGTAAATTGGTTACAGAAGACAAGGAAGATATAAATGAAGATATAAATACAAGTTCAATATTAGAGACAACAACTCCTAATTATACCGATAAAGTATATATAGAAAGTGAGAGAGCATTTCTTGCTCCACTTGTAGAAGACTATAAGTTAAGTGTTTCTCATTTCAATAATTATCTAAACTTAATATATGGAGAAGGCCCAAAAACTTTCTTTGAAGAAAACCTTATTCGTTTTCCTCAACCAATGAGTATCTCAAATATTTTTGGCTCATCTATTCATAAATCAATAGAGCTTTTTATGTTGAAATATAAAGAAAATGGGAATCCTCCAAGTAAAGAAGAATTTATAAATTTATTTGAAAAAGATTTATCAAGAAAAAGAATTTCTGAAGTAGATTTAGAAAAATATTTAAATAGAGGTAAAGAAGCCTTAGATATTTTTTATGATAAGAAAATTAAAGATTTGTTAATTGGGGATAGAACAGAGGTTGATTTTTCAAAGGAGGGAGTTGTAATAGATGGTTCTCATATAACAGGAAAGATAGATTTATTAAGAATAGTTGATGAAAATACTGTAGATGTATTTGATTTTAAAACAGGCAAATCCATACCAGATAAAAATAAAGATGATGGCGATAAATTAAAAGAATGGAGCTATAAAAATCAGATTATTTTTTATAAATTACTTATAGAGAATTCTAAAAATTACAAGAATTATAAAATGCGAAATGGCATCTTTATATTCGTTGAGCCAGAATTTAAAAATGGAATAGTATTTATAAATGAAAAACAAATAGAGATTACCGAAGATGATATATCTAGAGTTAAAAAATTAATAAAAATTATTTTTAATAAGATTAAAAATCTTGATTTTGTAAATGTTGATAATTACCCAAAGTCTATGAAAGGCATAATAGAGCTTGAAGATGACTTATTGAGTGGTTCAATCTAATTTGAAAAAAGTCATTTTTATGATATATTTTTAATGTTATGGCAAATAAATATATACATAGTATTGATGTTGAATATGACGATGAAAGTGACACAGCTAAGGCTTATTTAGACCATTTAGAAAATAATTTAACACATGAAGAATTAAGAGCTTTTATAGAAAGTGCAAAGAATGATCCATTAAGAAAAATTCATCTAGAAGACAGACACGGCAATAGGGTTACATTAGAGTATAAAAGTGATGATAGTTGTTTAATAAGGAAAAGACAATCATAAATGAAAGAAGAAAATCAAAAAGGTACAGAGCATCCACTCTCAGTAATAATAAATGACACAATAAAAGTTTTTACAGAACTTGGTTTTGAAGTTGCTATTGGTCCTGAACTTGAGGATGTGTATCATAATTTTGATGCATTAAATGTTCCAAAGGATCACCCAGCTAGAGATATGCAAGATACTTTTTATATAAAAGGAGAAAATGAGAAAGTATTAAGAACACATACTTCCTCAGTTCAGATTCGTTACATGGAGGAATTTGCAAAGTCTGGTAAAAAACCACCATTCGCTATTATTGCCCCAGGAAAAGTTTTTCGTAATGAATCGACTGATGCATTCCACGAAATGCAATTCTACCAAATAGAAGGGCTTTTTGTTGGAGAGAATATTTCCATGGCAAATCTAAAGGGAGTACTTTCTTATTTTTATAAAAAGATGTTAGGAGAAGATATTAATCTGCGTTTTCGCCCAAGCTTTTTCCCGTTTACAGAACCATCTATTGAGTTTGATTTAAAATATAAAGGACGATGGATTGAAATGGGTGGGGCTGGAATGGTTCATCCAAATGTTTTAGAAAAATGTGGAATTGATTCAAATAAATATCAAGGTTTTGCTTTTGGCCCAGGACTTGAAAGACTAATGGTTATTAAATATTTAATGCCCGATATTCGCCCTGCTTATCATGGAGATTTAAGATTTAATCAAATTTAAATATTATGAAAGTAAGTTACAATTGGTTACAAAATTATTTCGAAGAAAAATTACCAGAACCTGAAAAAATATTTGAAGGGATTATTTTTCATTCTTTTGAAGTTGAGGATGTGGAAAAAGTAGGTGACGATACTATTTTTGATATCAAAACACTCCCAGACAGAAATCATGACTGTCTTTCTCATTTTGGTATTGCAAAAGAAGTTTCTGCTATTTTTGATTTAAAGATTAAAGATAAAAAAATAAAAACTTTTGAACCAAAATCTACGGAATTAAAAATTGAAATAGAAGACAGTAAATGCCTTCGTTATATGGGTAGAGTAGTAAGAAATATAAAAGTTGGAGAAAGTCCAGATTGGTTAAAAGAAAAATTACATGCAATAGGACAGAAATCCATAAATAATATTGTTGATGCTGCTAATTTTGTTATGTTTGATCTAGGTCAACCAATACATTGTTTTGATTTAGATAAACTTGCAAGCTCTAATCTTATCGTTCGTAATGGTAAAGATGGTGAGAAAATAACGACATTAGATAAAAAAGAGGTAAATTTAGATGATTCTATTTTAGTTATTGCTGATGAAAAAAATCCTCTTGCTATTGCAGGGATTAAAGGGGGAACTAAAGCTGAGGTTGATTCTAATACAAAAAATATAGTTATTGAAGTTGCTAATTTTAATCCTACAACTACTAGAAAAACAGCCAAGAAAATTGGAATATTAACTGATGCAGTAAAGAGATATGAGAATGAAATAACTCCTGAACTTTGTAGTATTGTTATGGACTCAATTACCGACTTAATTTATATTTTAGCAGGTGGGGAAGTAGAAGATATTATTGATATTTATCCAAATAAACCAGAGCAGAAAATTGTTACAGTTTCCGTTTCTTATATAAATAAACGTTTAGGTTCAAATTTTTCAAAAGAAGAAATTGAAAGTGTTTGGAAAAAATTAAGTTTTGAATATATAAATAAAGAAGAGAACTTTGAAATAAAAATCCCATTTTTAAGAATTGATTTAAATGAATCTTATGATTTAGTAGAGGAGGTAATTAGAATATTAGGATATGATAGGCTCGAAGAAAAATTACCTGAAATAAAACTAGATAGAAAAGTAAATGAAGCATATTATAAAATGCTTTGGATTCGCAATAAACTTTTAACAGATGGATATTCTGAAGTAATGAATTATGCTTTTAGAGATAAAGGAGAAGTGGAGGTTCTTGCTTCTGCTTCTAATAAGAAGTTTTTAAGAAATAATTTAACTGACGGATTAAAAGAGAGTGTTAAATTAAATTTATTAAATATATCTCTTCTTGGAATAAAAGATGTTAAGATTTTTGAAATCGGAACTGTTTTCTTTAAAGACAATGAAGAAATGCACGTTGCTTATGGAGACAAAAAGGGTATTGTTGAACTGACTGTTGAAGAATATTTTTCTATAAATTGTCCAATCGAACAAAGTAAAGATTTCTCAATTGAAAAATTTATTTCTTTTGTTTCTCATGAAGATAATTATAAAATTAAAGAATTTAAGCCTTGGTCTTTATATCCATTCATAACTCGTGATATTGCAGTTTGGGTTCCTGAAAATACAGAACCAAATACACTATTCGAAATTTATAAGGAATTGGGAACAGAGCTTTTGATTAAAGATCCAGAACTTGTAGATAAATTTCAAAAACAAGATAAAATTTCCTATGCATATCGATTAGTATTTCAATCATATGATAGAACTCTTACAGATGAAGAAGTAACAAATATCATGTCTAAAATTACAGATAAAGTCACTTCTTTAGGATTTGAAGTACGTTAGTTTTGAATAGTAAAAACCCTTTATTTACAATGTTAAAATCGCTTAAAATATATTAGTATTTTAAGCGATTTTTTGGTATAATAAGAGAGTATTTTACCCAATAAAAGGGTATTTTAAATTAATTTATATTAAACATTATTATTTAATTTTTTATATTAGATGGCTAAAAAAGAAGAAAAAATTGTAAAAAAAGAAGTGCATTATGGAGCAGAACAAATTTCAGTCCTAGAGGGACTTGAACCTGTTCGTCGTCGTCCTGGTATGTATATTGGTTCTACTGGTATAGATGGATTGCACCACTTGGTTTGGGAAATCTTCGACAACTCACGAGATGAAGCCATGGGTGGTTTTTGTGACCATATTGAAGTTACTTTATTGCCCGGCAATTCAGTTAGGGTAGTTGATAACGGAAGAGGAATTCCTGTTGGAATTCATCCTAAGACAAAAGTATCAGCACTTGAAACTGTTATGACAACACTTCATGCTGGAGGAAAATTTGGAGGTGATGATAGCGGGTATAAAGTTTCTGGAGGTCTTCACGGAGTAGGTGCTTCTGTTGTAAATGCTCTTTCTATTTACACAAAAGCTGAAGTTCATACAGATGGAGGAAAATATATGCAAGAGTATTCTCAAGGTAAACGCAAAGCTCTTGTAAAAAAAGTTGGCTCATCAAAATTACACGGTACAATAATTACATTTCAACCTGATGAAGAAATTTTTAAACAAGTTAAATTTGAATGGGATACAATAATCAATCATTTAAGACAGCAAGCATATCTTGTAAAAGGTCTTCGTATTGATATTATAGATGCGAGATCATGGGATCCAATAACAGGCGGAAAAGGTAAAAAAAATGACGACGATATGTTCTGGTTTTCTGAACTTGGTTTAGAAATTCCTTCAACAACTTTTTATTTTGAAGGTGGACTTGTTTCTCTTGTTCGATTCTATAATAAAACAGAAAAACCAATTCATTCATCAGTATTTTATGTTGAGAAAGATCAAGATGATGTTGGCGTTGAAGTTGCTCTTCAATATGTAGATGGCTTTAGTTCAAACATTGTTCCTTTTGCTAACAATATTTACACAGGTGAAGGCGGTACTCATGTTACTGGATTTAAAACTGCTCTTACTCGTATTTTAAATACATACGGAAAGAAAAATAATTTAATAAAAGAAGCTGATGGTGGATTTACAGGAGACGATGTACTAGAAGGTTTAACCGCTGTTATTTCTGTTAAATTAAGAGAGATTCAATTTGAAGGTCAAACTAAAGCTAAACTAGGCTCTACAGAGGCTCAGGGAGCTGTTGCAACAGCTTTTGGTGATGCATTCACTTCATTCCTTGAAGAAAACCCGGATGAGGCAAAATCAATAATTAGTAAATCATTGCTTGCCCTCCGTGCTCGTAAAGCTGCTAAAGCTGCTAAAGATTCTATACTCCGAAAAGGAGCACTTGAAGGTATGACTTTACCAGGAAAGCTTGCTGACTGCCAAGTTAAAGAAGCAGAACTTGCTGAAGTATTTATCGTAGAGGGAGACTCTGCTGGTGGTACTGCTAAGATGGGACGTGATAGAAAAACTCAAGCCATACTTCCACTCCGAGGAAAAATTTTAAATGTTGAAAGAGCTCGTCTTGATCGTATGCTTGGTAGTGAACAAATTAAAAATTTGGTTATCGCTATGGGAACATCTATTGGTGATACTTTTGATATAACTAAAATGCGTTATCATAAATTAATTATCGCAACTGATGCCGATGTAGACGGAGCTCATATTCGTACTTTGATTCTTACTTTAATGTATAGATATTTCCGTCCAGTTCTAGATGCTGGTTATGTATATATTGCTCAACCACCACTATTTAAAATAAAAAAAGGTAAAGAAGTTATGTATGCGTATTCAGATGAAGAACGTGATAGATTACTTGGAAAAGATGCTCCTTCACTAGCAGAGTTACTTGCTGAATCTGCAAATGAAGAAGGAGGTGAAGCGGAAGTAGAAGTTGAAGAGGAAGAAACTTCATCTAATTCTAAAATACCTAAAAAATCAAAAATCCATATTCAAAGATATAAAGGTCTCGGAGAAATGAATGCCGAAGAGCTTTGGGAAACAACAATGGATCCTGCCAGAAGAATTCTAAAACAAGTAGCAGTTCATGATGCAGAAGAAGCCAATAAAGTTTTTGATATGTTGATGGGAAGTGAAGTTCCACCTCGAAAATCTTTTATTCAAGCTCATGCCAAGATGGCGAACCTAGATATATAAATATGATTTATAACGAACAACCAAAAGATTTTGTTTCAGATGTTGAAGTCGTTGGTTGTTTGATTGAGTGTGACGGTAAAATTCTTTTACTTCATAGGCATGACCATAAACCACAAGGTGGCAAATGGGGTATTCCTGCTGGAAAAATGGATGCTACAGATAATGATAGAAAAATAGCAACATTAAGAGAACTAAAAGAAGAAACTGGTTTAACTTTAAATATAGATGATTTAATCTATCGAAAAACATTTTTTGTCTCTTATCCTGAAAAGAATTTCATCTATCATTATCATAGTGTTAATTTAAAAGAAATGCCTGAAATTATTCTTTCCGAAAAAGAGCATAAAGATTTTTCTTGGGTAACATTAAATGAGGCCTTAGAAATGCCGCTTATAATGGATGAAGATTATTGCCTAAAAGATTATTACGGAATTAAGTAATATTTTTCTATAATGATATAATAAAAACATGTTCAGATTTTTAAAAATAAAATTTCATAAAAAAAGAGGTTTTACACTAATTGAGCTTTTAATTGCTATTGCAATTATTGTTGTACTTTCTAGTCTAACATTGGCAAATTATAGTACTTCAAGAATGAAAGCAAGAGATGCACAAAGGATTAATGATTTAGCTCAAATAAAAACTGCTCTTGAACTTTTTTATAATCATAATGGATATTATCCTCAATCAAGTTGTGGTTGGGATTGTAATGGTTATAGAGAAAGTTATGATGGTAGTTGGGATTCTTTAGCTACTGATCTTGCTCCTTATATTTCTCCTTTACCAAAAGACCCAATAAACTCTAATAATGTACCCTGGGGGTTAGGTTATTCTTATACTTATGGAAATGTTGGTAGATATACTTATAAACCTCAATATGATTTAACTGCTTTATTAGAAGATCCTAAAAATCCTCAGAGATGTACCGTAAAACAATGGAAATTTTATTTTGATAGTAGTATTCTTTGGTGTGGATCATATCCGGGTCAAATTTATGAAGCTTCGACTGATTAAATTTATATTCTAAAATAAAAACCCTCTCAAAAATGAGAGGGTTTTTATTTTTTCAAGTATTAATTTAAAGTTTTATTTTTAATTTCACTCAAAAGTTTTTCTAAAAATACTTCGGTTGTAATAGCTTCTAATTTTTCAGTTCTTGCTTCTACTGTTATTAAATTGGCTTCTTTTTCTTTGTCACCAACAACAATAACATACGGAACTTTTTGCATTTTTGCATTACGAATTCTTTTTCCAAGTGATTCATTTGAATCATCTAGATTTACTCGTATACCGTTTTCTTTTAATTTATTATAAATACTTTCCGTATATTCTTTTTGATGCTCACTAATTGGAACAATGACTACTTGTATAGGTGAAAGCCAAAGAGGGAATATTCCAATAAAATGCTCAATCAATATCCCAATGAATCTTTCGAATGACCCAAAAATAGCAGCATGAAGTACAACGACACGATGTTTTTTCCCATCTTCTCCTGTATAGTCCATATCAAAGTTTTCAGGTTGATTAAAATCAAGCTGTATTGTTGATAGTTGCCATTCTCTACCAATTGAATCTTTTACTTTAATATCAATCTTAGGTCCATAGAAAGCAGCTTCTCCTTCTTCTATACTATAGTTTAAACCCATTTTTTTAGTAGATTCAACTAAAATCTTTTCGGCTTTTTCCCAGACTTCATCACTTCCAAAATATTTTTCTTTATTTTTTAAATCTCTAACTGATACTTCAACTTTATAATCATTAAAATTAAATAAACCATAAACTTTTTGCATTAATCCAAAAATCATTTCTATTTCTGATTCTATTTGATCAACTCTTATAAAATGATGAGTATCATCTTGTGTTAAATTTTTAACTCGTAAAAGTCCTGATAATTCACCACTTTTTTCATTACGATATACTGTTGTATTTTCTGCTATTCGAAGTGGTAAATCACGATAACTATGTGGTTCAGCATTGTATATTTCAAAGTGATGGGGGCAATTCATTGCTTTCATAACGAATTCTTCTCCATTTTCGTCTGTCATAGTAGGCATCATTGCGTCATATTTACCCATATGTCCACTACGAATATATAATTCTTTTTTTGCTATATGTGGAACTGTAACAAAGGAATAACCAAGATCCTCTTTTTCTTTTCTGATAAATTTTTCTAATTCAGTTCTTATAATGTTACCTTTTGGTAAATACATAGGTAACCCTTTTCCAACTAATTCTGATATTGTAAATAATCCTAATTCTTTTCCAATTTTTTTATGATCTCTTTTTTTAGCTTCTTCTTGTTGTAATAAATACGCATCTAATTCTTCTTTTGTATTAAAGGCAAGACCGTATATACGAGTAAGCATTTTATTTTTTTCGTCTCCTCTCCAATAAGCACCAGCAATTCTTTCAAGTTTAAATGATCCAGATTTTATTTCTTTAGCTGGATTTTCTGAGTGACCTCCACGGCATAGGTCAGTAAAACCACCACAAGTATAAACTGTAATTTTTTCTCCGCGATCAGCAATTTCTTTTATTAATTCTTCTTTATAAACATTACCAGCAAATAAGGAAAGTGCTTCCTCTTTTGAAATTTCTTTATGAGTAAATTCTGTCCAAGAGGGAAGGTTTTTTACCATTCTAGATTCAAATTTGATTAAATCTTCATCTCCTATTTTTTCATTACCAAAATCTATATCATAATAAAAACCATTATCAACGGTTGGACCTAGTGTTAGTTGTGCTTTTGGATAATATTCCAAAGCAGCTTGAGCTGTTAAGTGTGCCAATGTATGGCGAATGTGTGCTAATTTTTCGTTTTCCATATAATTATCTAAATTAATTAATAAATTAAAAATAGCCCCGACAAAAAATGAAAATTCATTTTTTGTCGGGGCGATTCTTATTCGCGGTTCCACCCAACTTTTTACTTTTGGTATTATTTATAGATTAGCCTTGCGGTCTTGTTTATATCAAGATTATGGTTGGTGGCCATAACAATCTCTATAATTTAGATAATACAATTATTTTTTTTAAAATACAAGTCTACATATCCATATCCACAATACAATTTTGTTGTATTTCTGAGATACTTTGCAAATATAAGTGTTAAGGCAAGTATTTATATTTGCATTTTGAATGAAAATCAGTATACTATCTATATGGTAATACGAATGAGACATACACGGGCCCATACAGGGAACCGCCGATCACATCATGCTTTAAAAGCTAAGGTTTTTACTACATGTTCTAATTGTGAACAACAAAAAGAAACTCATGTAATGTGTAAACACTGTGGTTTTTATCGTGGACGTAAAGTCATTGATGTGGTTAAAAAAGTAGAAAAAAAACAAGCTAAAAAGAAGAATTAGGTTATAGTTCCTAGTGATTAGGTTGTAGATATTTTTATCTAGCCTGTTTACTAGAAACTAGAACCTATGACCTAATTTATTATGGCAAACAGGCACCTTTCACGTTCAATTGTTCTACAGACACTCTTTGAGTGGGATTTCGATGCAGAAAAAAACATACCTCCTAAGGAAATGTTAGAGCGTAACATTGAAGAATTTGGTCCTGGATTAGATGATTCATTATTTATGAATGATCTTCTTCTTGGTATTATAAAGAAAAAAGCAATTATTGATGAGGTTATAGAAAAAGCAGCTCCAGATTGGCCAATTGATAAAATATCTGTTGTTGACCGTAATATTCTTCGTATTGGTTTATATGAATTATTATTTGGTGACAGAACACAGGTTCCACCAAAGGTTGCTATTAATGAAGCTATTGAACTTGCTAAAAGTTTTGGTGGTGATAATTCTAGTAAATTTATAAATGGTGTTTTAGGTGGTGTATATAAAGAAATAGGTGAGCCTGGTAAGGAAGAAGTTGCGCATAAAAAGAAACATATTGAAACTGATCCTGCAAAATTTCCAATTGAAAAAAAAGCAGGTGCTGTTATTTATGCTAAACATGAAGGCCATATATATTTTGCTTTTGTTCATGATGTCTTTGGATATTGGACACTATCAAAAGGTGGAATAGAAGAAGGTGAAAACGAAGAAGAGGGTGCTATTCGTGAAATAAAAGAAGAAATTGGAATTGATATTACAATAAAAGAATTACTTGGACGTAATGAATATATTGCTAATCATCCAGAAAAAGGAAAAATTCGTAAGCAAGTAGTTTTCTTTTTAGCAGAAGCAGAATACAAAGATCTTGTTCTTGAAAAAGGAACAGGTGGACTTGATGGTGCAAAATGGTTTGCAATGGAAGAAGTTTTAGGTCTAAAGATGTACGATAATATGATAGTTCTTCTAGAAAAGGCCCTAGAAATTATTACTAAAAAATAATTTAAATTATGATTGATTTTTCATTATTCGAGAAAAAAACAAATATATATTTTAATGATAAAAAATTATTAGAACAAGCTTTTATTCACCGTTCATTTATTAATGAAAGTTCTGGTTCAAAACTTAGTCATAATGAACGTTTAGAATTTTTGGGTGATGCAGTTCTTGAATTGATTGTTACAGATTATCTTTATAATAAATATCCTGATCATAATGAAGGAGATTTAACAGCATATAGATCAGCTCTTGTAAATGCTGTAATTATTGGAGAGGTAGCACAGGCTTTGAATATGAATGATTATTTACTTCTTTCAAAAGGAGAAGCAAAAGATATTGGTAAAGCTCGTAGTTACATACTTGCTAATACTTATGAGGCTTATGTTGGTGCGGTATATCTTGATCAAGGTTATGATGTAGCAAAAAGTTTTATTGCCAAAACACTTTTTGGAAAAATAGATACAATTGTTGCTAAAAAATTATGGCGTGATTCTAAAAGTTTAATACAAGAAAAAGCTCAAGAATATTTAAATACAACACCATCTTACAAAGTTTTACATGAGGCGGGTCCAGATCATGATAAACATTTTACAGTTGGAGTATTTTTTGGAGAAGATAGAATAGCAGAAGGTAAGGGTCATAGTAAACAAGAAGCAGAGCAAGCAGCTGCAAGAAATGCATTGGAAGCTAAAGATTGGCTAGATTAAATTTCCTCGAGTTTTTATAATATGACATTAAAATCAATCGAACTTACTTCATTTAAATCATTTGGTCGCAAAAGCGTTGTTTCATTTACAACGCCTATTACGTCTATAGTAGGACCAAATGGTTCTGGTAAATCAAACATTGTTGAGGCTATTCGATTTGTACTTGGAGAACAATCTATTAAATCACTTCGTGGAAAGGGAGGTGTTGATCTTATCTTTAAAGGATCAAAAATGATTCCTTCTGCAAATCGTTCACAAGTTACAATTACTTTTGATAATAGACAAAAGATTTTTTCTTTTACAAATAGTGGGCTTGGAATATCTCTAGATTATGATGATATTATTATTGGTCGTGAAGTTTTTGCTGACGGTGCAAATCGTTATAGTATAAATGGAACAGAAGTAAGATTAAAAGATGTTATTGACTTACTCGCTTCAGTTAATATTGGAAGTTCAGGACATCATATTATTTCTCAAGGAGAAGCAGATAGAGTTTTAAATGCATCAAATAAAGATAGACGAATAATGATAGAAGATGCTCTTGGTTTGAAAGTTTTTCAATACAGAATTCGTGAATCTGAAAGAAAACTTGAAAAGACCCTTGTTAATATAAAAGAAGTCCAAGCTCTAAAGAGAGAGATTGCTCCACACTTAGCTTTTCTTAAAAAACAAGTTCAAAGTGTTGAACGTGCTCGTGAGATGCGTGAAGAATTACGTAATTTTTATAAAACATATCTTTCTTCTGAATCAACATATATAAATAATGAAACAAAAAGATTAGCGTCATTACGTCAAATTTTAGAAGAACGTGGAAATTCTTTAGATTCCCGTATTTCAGAATTACAAAAAAACAAAACAGAAAATCAAGAAGAAAGTATTTATACTAATCAAATAAAATCTTACGAAGCTGATCTTTATCGCTTAAGGTCTGAAAAAGATGAATTAGCCCGCAAATTAGGCCGTATAGAAGGTATTATAGAAGGTATCGAGAAGCAATTTTCTCGTATTACTGAGATAAAAGAAAAAGTAATATCAATGTCAGAATGGAAGTCTTTTGCAGAAGATCTTGAAAAAAATATTGATGAAGCAATAGGCTTTGAAGATTTACCAAATATAATTCAAATTTTAAAAAATATAAAAGCGAGACTCAAAGATTTTTTACCTAATCATCATGAAAATCAAAATGAGAAACCTGTTCTAAGTGAAAATGCAGAGTATAAAGAAATGCAAGTCACAAAGAATGATATTTCAAAAGATCTCGAAAAAATAAAAGAAGAAGAACAAAAAGTTTTAAATTTCCTATCAGAAATCAAGTTAAAAGTTCAAGAAGAACAATTAGCCTTACGTGACAGCGAAAGAATGCTTTATGAATTTTTACGTGAAAAAAATGAAGTTGTTTCTGAATCACACTCACTTAAATTTCAAGAAGATAATTTGGCCCAAATCAAAAATTCTTTTGAGATGGAAATTTCTGAGGGTTCAGTTTTGATTGGTAGGGAAGTTATAGATTTTTCTCGTATTGTAGTTGAGAATGATATTTCAAGAAGTTCTCAAGATGAATTACGTAGAAAAATTGAACGTATAAAAATTAAACTTGAAGATCAAGGCACAGGATCGGGTAGTGAAGTAATGAAAGAATATGAAGATACAAAAGAGCGCGATGTATTTCTTTCAAAAGAATTAGATGATTTAAATAAAAGTATTGATTCTCTTCGTATTCTCATACAAGAATTAAAAGAAACCTTAGATAAAGAATTCAAAGAGGGTGTAGGTAAAATAAATAAACAATTTCAAGAATTTTTTACTCTTATGTTTGGTGGTGGTGGAGCATTTTTATCTATTACTATGGAACACAAGAAGCCTAAAAAATCTGATGAATCAATCGTAGAAAATGCAGATGAAGAACAGAGTGAGGAAGAAGAGGAAAGTCTAGAACTTGGTTTTGAAAGAGGTATTGAAATAAATGTTACTTTACCTCAAAAGAAAGTAAAAGATTTACATATGCTTTCAGGAGGTGAAAGATCATTAACTTCTATAGCTTTATTGTTTGCAATTTCACAGGTTAATCCACCACCATTTTTAGTACTTGATGAAACAGATGCAGCATTAGACGAAGCAAACTCTCGTAAATACGGTAATATGCTTGAAAATCTTTCAAAGTATTCACAGCTTATAGTGGTAACTCATAACCGTGAGACTATGTCTCGAGCTCAAGTTCTATTTGGTGTAACAATGAGTGCTGAAGGTGCATCAAAACTTCTTTCTATTCATCTTGAGGATGCTACAACTTACGCAAAATAGTGGTCGGGTACCCGCAAAATATAAAAAATGCAAAATAAAAATCCTTATAAATTAAGGGTTTTTATTTTGCGGGTACCCGACGTCCGCAATCATTATAAAAATTTGATTTTATAAAAAAACAATGCTAATATATTTTTGACATTGTTTTTTTTGTTCAATTCAAAATCAGTTTACATGAAAAAAGTTTTTATTCGTGGCCCATCTCGCTATTAAATAGCGACGGACTGAAAAGTTTACTGAAAAAGATTTTTAACCGTCACCGGTAGTGTAAACATTTTAAAACCCCAAGCATGGAGGCTGGGACTAAGCCGAAAGAGATTTATCTCTTTCGGCTTTTTAATTTTTATAAACAGTTGGATCGATATAATTATTCCACTATATTATTAGGGTCTGCGAAAGTATAACCTTTTTGTTCTATCGTTGTTATCATAGCGTCTAAATTTGCAAGAGACCACGGATGTTCATGAATAAGAATTATTGATCCCGGATGCAATCCATCTGTTACATTTTTTACAAATACATCTTGATTTTTTGCAGTTTTTTCCCAATCTTTTGCAGCATCAGACCAATTCATAGAAATCATATTATCTTTTTTAACCAAGTCTCTTGAATAAGTACTACTTACACCATATGGAGAACGAAAAAATCGTGGAGCAATTAAACTATTTTTTATAATTAAGTCTGTATTACTATTAATTTCTTTGTTAACTAAATCTATATTTTTTGTTTTTGCTAAATTTATATGACTCCAAGTATGGTTGCCAATAGGGAATCCTGCTTTCGCTTCTTCTCCTATTACTCCAGGATTCGCTTTGTCATGCATTCCATTTATAAAAAATATAGCCTTTATTTTATGAGCTTCTAATATTTTCATCATTTGTATTGCTTGGCCACTTGGACCATCATCAATGGTTAGAAGTACAATTTTTTTATTACCTTTTGGATCCTTAGGTACAATGTCAAAATTTTTAGAGATTATATATTGATCAGCTATTTTTTGTTGTACTGGTGTTATTATTTGTTCTTGTTTTTGTAATACACTCTCATTTTTTATTGATATTGAATATTTTTCATTTTTAGGCCAAAAGAAAGATGCAATTATAATTACAATAATAATTAAAAATATAATATATAGTATTTTTCGATTTTTCATTATTTTTTATTAAGCTAAAACGTAGTCAATTGTTTTTTTATTCATATTCGCACCTTTAACTATGAATTTTATATTATCTCCCAATGTAAACTTTTTGTGAGTTTTATTACCTTTGATACTCATACTTTTTTTATCAAAAGTATAATAATCATTTTTTAAATCACGTATATGAATCATACCCTCACATTTTGTTTTCTTTTCTTCTACATATAAGCCCCATTCTGTGACTCCAGTTATTGTTCCTTCATATTTTTGTCCAATATGCTTTGTCATGTATTCTACCTGTTTGTATTTTATTGAAGAACGTTCTGCATCTGATGCTTCTTTTTCTCTTACTGAAGCTTCTTGGCTCATTTTTTCATATTCAAACCAGCGTTCTTGAGGTATAGCTTTATTTTTTAAAAATGATTCTAATAATCGGTGAACAATTATGTCCGGATATCTACGAATAGGAGAAGTAAAATGTGTATAAAATTTGAAACCAAGACCGTAATGTCCAATATTCTTAGTAGAATATATAGCTTTGGCCATTGTTCGAATAATAGCGCTGTGTACTGTATCACGAAGTGGATTATTTTCTAATTTTTCTATCAAAAGATTTAATTCATCAGATGGAATAATTTCATTTTTTAATTTTAAATTATAGCCAAGTTTTTTAAGAAAATTAACCAAATCTTTCATTTTTTCTTTATTTGGTAAATCGTGTACTCTGTATAAAAATACACCATTTTTATCGTTCTTATCTTTTTTGTCGGGTGACATGTATTCAGCAACTTTACGGTTGGCTAATAACATAAATTCCTCAATTAATTTATTTGTATCACCTCGTGCTTTTGTGTAAACAGAAACAGGAACGCCATTTTCATCTAATTTAAATTTAACCTCATCTTGTTCTAGGGATATTGCTCCTTCTTGTAATCTTTTTTTGAGAAGTTTTTTAGCAATACTATTTAAAGTAGAAAGTTCATCAAAAAATATTCCCTTACCATCATCTAAAACTTTTTGAGCGTTTTCATATGTAAACCGTTTATCAGAATTAATAACTGTTTTTCCAAACCATTGATTTAAAACTATTCCATTTGAATCTACTTCAAAAATAGCAGAAAATGTTAAACGATCAAGATTTGGATTTAAACTACAAAGACCATTTGAAAGTTCTTCTGGTAACATTGGAATAGTTCTATCTACAAGATAAACAGATGTTCCACGATTGCGGGCTTCTTCATCTAAGGCTGTACCAATAGAAACATAATGTGATACATCAGCAATGTGGATACCAATTTCATAATGTCCATTTGATAATTTTTTGAAAGATAATGCATCATCGAAATCTTTAGCATCTTCTGGGTCAATTGTAAAAGTTGTAGTTCCTCTCATATCACGACGAGATTTAAATTCTTCTTCCTTTATTCCAATTTTAGTTATTTCTTCTGCTTCTTTTATAACAGGAGAAGGGAATTGTGCATCAAAACCTTTCTCAAGAGCGATAGCTTCCATTTCAGCGTTATTCTCCATTGGCATTCCAAGAATTTTAGATACTTCCCCTATGGGAGCTTTTTTAGAATCCTTCCATTCATTAATAGTGACAAATATTTTTTGTCCAACTTCTGCTCCATTTAATTTATTTGAAGGAATAATAATATCTGCATACATTTTTAAATCACTTGGTACTAAAAAATATATGTCATTTTCTTTTTCTAATACACCAGAAAAACCTTTTTTTGAACGATGAATTATTTCAACAACTTCTCCTGTTTGATCACTATCTTTTTTCTTTGGATGGAGGAGTACGGATACGGTATCTCCTTGGCAAGCAGTATTAAGAAAACCATGGTCAATTTTAATAACTTCATCGGTATTTTTAATTCTAATAATACCAGTCCCTTTTTGGGATAGATTTATGATACCTTCTATATATCTATTGTTTTTAGGTTTTTCTTCTATTGTTTTCACTTTGACAGTATATCACAAAAATATTTGATTATTAAAAAGATATATGGTAGGATACTTTTACATATGTTAAAGATAAGATTACAAAGAATAGGTCGCAAGAATGATCCCGCTTTCAGGGTAGTTTTGACTGATTCTAAAAACTCTACAAAGAGTGGTAAATTTAAGGAAATACTTGGTTCTTATAATGTTAAAGAAGGAGTTATGATATTCAAAGCAGATCGTATCAGTTACTGGATCAGTAATGGTGCACAAGTTTCTGACACAGTTCACAATTTTCTTGTTCATCAGAAATTAGTTACTGGTAAGAAGAAAAATGTCCTTTCAAAAAAATCTCCTACAAAGGCTCGCAAAGAACTTAAAAAAGCTTAAATTAAAAATCCCCATTAATAGGGGATTTTTAATTGCATCAGAAAAGCTCACTGTGGTACAATATGAGTGAGGCAGTTTGTAGTCGATACACTGCAAAATTTACGAATAATACTATAAGATTATTATATGATGGCAGACGATAAAGCATTTCTTGAATATATTGTTAAAGCTTTGGTTGATAACCCGGAAGATGTAAAAATCGACCGTACTGTAGACGAAATGGGTGTACTTATTACTATGACAGTTAATGGGGCTGATATGGGTAAAATTATCGGTCGTCAAGGAAATACAGCAAAAGCAATAAGAACTCTACTTCGAGTTATTGGTATGAAGAATAACGCTCGCGTTAATCTTAAAATTAATGAACCAGAAGGTGGAAAAGTAGAAACAGCTAGAGTTGAACAGCCAGCAGCAATGACTCCAAGT
>Ga0302296_1000993_pt1 | contig 21749 bp, 22 predicted proteins | sample III_Fen_N3_1_FD_194546 | JGI IMG/M metagenome (GOLD analysis project Ga0302296, IMG submission 194546) | Peat permafrost microbial communities from Stordalen Mire near Abisko, Sweden - III_Fen_N3_1 | ecosystem: Environmental > Terrestrial > Soil > Wetlands > Permafrost | place: Sweden: Abisko...
AACTGGCCGTTTTTCCTGAGCCTGTCGGTGCAATTCCAAACAAATCTTTCCCCAACAACACCGCCGGAATGGCTTGTTCCTGAATAGGGAAGGGACGTTCAAATTTTAGATCGGCCAATGTTTGGCGCAAAGCAGCAGATAAACCAAGGGAAGAAAACGGCATTGTTTCGTTGTTTCGGTGCACTCATGTGTATTCATGAGCAACGATGGCAAAGGTACGGAACGGAATGTGAAAAGGGAACATTTGAATTACCGATTCACTTGACTTCCATCTTTTCTTTTCGCAGCAAATAATACAAATTAATACACACAATCGCTGCATTCGTCACAATCACTGGAATGGAAGGCAACAAACTCCCGTAAACGATAAACAGCACACAACCAACGGTATTCACAATGCGAAGTGTTCGCATATTTTTCATTAGAAAAGCTATTAATACTGCTAGCGAAGCTGCATATCCGATGTATTCCGTAAATTGTTCCATAGTGCTGTTTTCGGCAAAAGTAAGTCGCTGAAATTCCGTTTCCTACGAAAAAAAACAGTAAATCGATTTACTAATAATTACTTTCACTTCCCACAGATGCACGGATTTTAGCGCTCCTAACGGCAGCGCAATAAGACGCGAGTGTACTAGCTTGTACTTTGAGTATCGGTAAAATGAGAGGGAGTCAGTCTTAAGCTGAGCGCCCTATCTGTGCATCTGTGGGAAATCTTACATTCCTCATCGCTCTCTTAATATCTGCGGAAACTTTTCGGCACAAAAAATGTAAATCACCAATCGCAAACAGGCATAATTCGTTGTGATTCTTATTTTTGCCAAAAAACACGTTATATGAAATACCTACTTCTCATCCCAATTCTGGCATTACTTGTTCAATCGTGCGGAAATACGCGCAATATGAAAGTAGAAGACATCGATTATTTGGTCTTGGATTACAATCCCGAAGCACCGAACAATTACGGAACATTGATTCAAGGAGGCGTTTGTGCCCAAATGAATTCGGGTGAATTGAAGTGTTTGAAAAATAATTCTCATTTCGAAATTAGCGACAATATTCGCTGCGATATCAAAGACCAAGAGCTGACAGTAATTACCATGCCTCGTTCTTATTCAGATGATAAAGTAGTAGTGATGATGAAAATGAAAGGTAAAAAAGACTACGAAATCACCAGCTACGACACACTTCGATTGAATTTCAATGCTGGGATTACGTTAGGTGGTCGTCCTTACTCAGGAAATACGGGAAGTTCAGGTAAAAATGGCGGACAAAGTTCGTTGTACCGAGATGGAAAAGACGGCGACAATGGCCTGAATGGTGATAATGGAAGAAGCGGTGAATCTTACGATATCCATATTTGGAAAGATTCGAATACCTACTTTATTCATGTCGTAAACCTCACCACAGGTTCTACCGGAAAATACAAAATCAACGGATCAAAGCCTCTTGAAATCAATGCTTCCGGATCGAATGGAGGAAATGGAGGAAATGGTGGCAATGGTGGCGACGGAAAGAACGGTGAAACAGTCAACGGGAAAGCGAAATATCCCGGAAACGGTGGAAACGGCGGGTATGGCGGTAACGGTGGTTTCGGTGGAAACGGAGGTGCTATTCGTTGTGTATTACACCCAAGTGCTGCCGATTTCAGAACGCAATTGAAGTTTTTAACGCAACCGGGAAGCGGGGGTTCGGGCGGAAGCGCAGGAACAGGTGGGAAAGCAGGAACATCATTAGCCGGACAGTCTTTAGCGCGTGCAGGCTACAATGGTCGTTCAGGTCAAAGTGGTTCCATGGGCCAAGCCGGACAAGTTACAATCGTTGAAGAAGCATTTGATATTCCGACGTATCAATAGAATGATCAATTATGAATTCCGAAATTATAAAGAAGCTTAATAATTTATAATTCTTAAATTTATAATTAATTGTATTTCAGTATTTTAAAAAATAGTTTAACTTTTTCTTAATATTCCATTAAGCTTTTTTTCATTTTCGGCATCTAACTAAAAAACTGCGCAAATGAAAAAACTATTCTTTTCCCTCTCCGTGTGCTTGCTTGTTACCTCAATTGGTTATTCTCAAGACTTTTACGACCGTTCTACGGTTCAAACAATCGAAATCTTCTTTGCCGCTTCAAACTGGGACGCTCAGATGGATGCACTTGCTTCAACCACTGAAGATTACCTCTTAGCCGATTCGGTGCGAATCAATGGCGTAACCTTCGATAGCGTAGGTGTGAAGTACAAAGGAAACAGTTCCTACAATGCGAACAATAACAAAAATCCCATTCACATCGAATTGGATTATGTGCACGGAAGCTATGATTATCAAGGCTATACCGACATCAAATTGCAAAACGGTTACCAAGATCCGTCGATGATTCGCGAAGTACTGAGCTACGCCATTTTGGAACAATACATGGATTGTCCGAAAGCCAATTTTGCCAATGTGTACATCAATGGTACCTTACGTGGATTGTACTCAAGTGCTGAAAGCATCAACGATAAATTCAACGGCGATCATTATTACACAAGTGACGGAAGCTTTTTTAAATGCAATCCCATTGGTGGTGCAGGTCCGGGGGCTTCCGTGAATCCAGATCTGAAATACATCGATACCGACAGCAGTTCATACGCCAATGGGTATGAGTTAAAATCGACTTATGGCTGGAATGATTTGGTTTCCCTAATCGATACGCTCAACAATCACTTTACGGAAATTGATAGAAACCTCGATGTTGACCGAGCTTTGTGGATGTTGGCATACAACAATGTATTGGTGAACCTGGATAGTTATTCCGGAGCTTTTCGCCAAAACTATTACCTCTACAAAGACTTGAACGATCGTTTTGTTCCGACTGTTTGGGATTTGAATATGAGTTTTGCAGGTTTCCCCGGCGGAACAGGAAGCGGTTCTTATGTTGCGACTTCACTTGATCCGATGTCGAATTCAACATCTACCATTCACCCGCTGATTGTGAAACTATTGGGCGATCCGATGTACAAACGCATGTATATGGCGCATATCAGAACAATCGTACAAGAAAACTTCGATGCTTCCGAATTTTTGACCACTGCGAATGCATTACGCACAACCATCGATGCTTCGGTTCAGGCCGATCCCTACAAATTTTATACGTACACACAATTCCAAAACGGTTTATCTACTGCTGTTTCAGGTGGTGGACCAATGGGAAGTTCTATTCCCGGAATTCAAGCCTTGATGGACGCTCGTGCTACGTTTTTCGGAACGAATACCAATTACACTTATTCAGCTCCGGTAATTACAGCAGTAACACCAAGTAATGCAACGCCGCTTTATGGTGAAACCATTACCATTACGGCTACTTGTTCCAATGAAACAACCGTTTATTTGGGTACAAGAGGTGAACACCCGTTGCGTTTCGACCGCGTTCAAATGTTTGATGACGGTGCGCACAACGATGGTGGGGCAGGCGATCATGTTTACGGAGCAACTGTAACTATCAACAATGTGTTGGTAGAATACTACGTGTATGCCGAAAACGCTCAAGCGGGTATTTTTAGTCCACAACGCGCCGAGCATGAATATTATTCGTTGAATGTAACCTTGACTTTGCCTGCAGTAGGTGACGTATTGATCAATGAAATCATGGCCGATAACGGTACAACCGCTTATGATTCAAACGGTGAAAACGACGATTGGATCGAGTTGTACAATACCACATCCAATGCCTTGGATCTTTCCGGTTTGTACTTATCGGATGATGCAACCAACTTGTCTAAATGGCTCATTCCAACAGGAACATCTATCAATGCGCACGATGTGTTGATTTTCTGGACCGATGAAGATTCCGGACAAAGCGGGTTGCATACCAACTTTAAACTGAGTTCTGCAGGCGAAGAAATTTTCCTGAGCAGCGGCATTGGCGGAACGATCTACGACGACGTAGTTTTCGGGGTGCAAACAACCGATATTTCCTACGCTCGTTGTCCTGACGGAGGCACATTCGCTTTCCAGGACCCTACATTCGATGCGTTGAACAACTGTTACCTATCCGTTAACGAATCAGCGCTTCCGTTAGCCATTCGCGTTTACCCAGTTCCTACTGCCGGAAACGTGTTCATTCAATCGGAAGAAGAAGGTTCACTGGCCATTCAGGTAGTTGATTTACAAGGAAGAATCGTATATGAAACCACTGAAACATCAGCAACGATTGAGATTCCTTCAACAGACTGGCAATCGGGTTGGTACCAAATCAGAGCAATTTCTGCCAACGGAAAACAAACTTCGGTTCCGTTTGTTAAGCAATAATAGATAATAGGTTTTTTCTTCACTCTCCAAAAGGTTCTCGTTGGTTCCGTCACAAGCGGTTTCGGCGGGGACTTTTTGTTTTTGGAAGTCTTTTCTTCTACTACTTGTGTTCCCCACGGATGCACAGATTTTTAGCTCGGCTAACGCACTCGCTTTCTTTGTTATTGTCTCAACAACTATACACGAAATGTATTATGGTTTTAGCGCTGCCGTTAGGAGCGCAATAATCTGTGCATCTGTGGGAATATTGGGCATTTTAACTGGTATGATCAGATGAACCACAATTTCGATTAAAAAACGTATTTTTGAACTTTCGTAAAACAATTCATGGAATACAATACAACGCGTCCGAAGTTACTGTTGCCGGAATATGGCAGAAACGTACAGGAAATGATTGCTCACGCAATGGAAATCGCCGAAAAGGACGAACGCAATAAAGCAGCCCGTGCTATCATTGAAGTGATGGGACAATTGAATCCGCATCTACGTGATGTAGACGATTTTCGCCATAAACTATGGACACACTTGTTTGTGATGTCTGACTTTAAATTGGATGTAGATTCTCCTTACGAGATTCCAAAGATGGAAGTGCTCAATAGCAAGCCCGATCGTATGATTTACCCAAAAGGAAAAATCAGATACGGACATTACGGTAAATACACTGAAAGTATTTTGGCGAATGCGCATGAAACAACTGATCCTGAAGAGAAAGAATACCTCAAAACATCGATGGCGAACTTCATGAAAAAGCAATACTTGGCCTACAACAATGATGCTGTAGAAAACCATGTGATTGCCAATCAGTTGAAAGACTTGTCGAAAGGTGAATTGATTCTCGAAAATCCGGATGATTTGATGAATACCAACTTGATTTTGAAATCGTTTGGAATTCAACCAAATAAACGTCCGAAGAAGAATCAGAAGAACAACAACAACAACAACAACAATAACAAGAATAAGAACAACAACCGCAAAAAGAACTAATCAGATGTCATCGTTTGAAATTTACGGAGGGAAACAATTAAAAGGAGAATTGACGCCTCAAGGTGCTAAAAATGAAGCTTTACAGATTTTATGTGCGGTTTTATTGACTCCAGAAAAAGTAACCATTTCCAATATCCCCGACATTGTTGACGTAAACAAACTCATCCAGCTCTTGCAAGTGATGGGCGTGAAGGTCGAAAAAGTGGAGCGCGGAACGTATATTTTTCAGGCGAAAGACATCGATTTGGCTTATTTGGAAACCGAAGACTTCAAAACACGCGCAGCTTCACTTCGTGGTTCGATCATGATTGTGGGCCCTTTATTGGCGCGTTTCGGAAAAGGATTCATTCCAAAACCGGGAGGTGATAAAATCGGTCGTCGTAGATTAGATACTCACTTTGAAGGCTTTGCATTGTTGGGTGCCAAATTCAACTACGATGCGGGTGAACATTTTTATTCCATCGAAGCAAAAAAACTGGTAGGAACTTACATTCACTTGGATGAAGCTTCCGTAACCGGTACGGCAAATATTGTCATGGCAGCTATTATGGCTGAAGGAAAAACAGTGTTTTACAATGCAGCGTGCGAACCGTATTTGCAGCAATTGTGTAAAATGCTCAATTCCATGGGGGCAAAAATCTCAGGAATTGGTTCCAACTTATTGACGATTGAAGGCGTAAAAGAATTAAGTGGATGTTTTCATCGCATTTTGCCGGATATGATTGAGATCGGAAGTTTCATTGGTTTGGCGGCAATGACGCAGTCTGAAATTACGATCAAAGACGTAAGTTACGAGAACCTCGGAATTATCCCGAATGTCTTCCGTCGTTTAGGAATTCAACTCGAACGCAGAGGCGATGATATTTACATTCCTGCTCAAGAAAGCTATGAAATCGATACGTTTATCGATGGTTCTATTTTGACGATTTACGATGCACCATGGCCGGGATTCACTCCCGATTTGTTATCCATCATTTTGGTGGTGGCAACTCAGGCTAAAGGAAGTGTCTTGATTCACCAAAAAATGTTTGAATCACGGTTGTTCTTTACCGATAAATTGATCGATATGGGTGCACAAATTATCTTGTGTGATCCGCACAGAGCTACCGTTATTGGTTTGGGTCGTCAGCACCAGCTAAAAGGCATTCAAATGACATCACCGGATATCCGTGCGGGAGTTTCCTTGCTCATTGCAGCGATGTCGGCCAAAGGGAAAAGTGTGATTCACAACATCGAGCAAATCGATCGTGGTTACCAGGATATCGATATTCGACTCAATAATTTGGGTGCGGATATTCGACGAATTTCGTAACTTGTGTTCGTAAATTACGCATTCTCATGATGATCAAAAGTAAAAAATTCGGAATTGTTACTGCTTTGGCACTGCTTGCCGGAATTTGTATTCTGTGGTGTACATCCTTTACCACAACCTCCAAATTTGCGCCTGTTGTCGGGAATAAAGCACCCGAAATTGAACTGATAGGAACCGACGGTAAAATGGTCAAACTCTCTTCCTTGAAAGGGAAAGTAGTGCTGATTGATTTTTGGGCATCTTGGTGTGGACCTTGCCGAAAAGAAAACCCGAATGTGGTAGAAGTATACAAAAAATACAAAAAGACCAAATTCAAAAATGCCAAAGGATTCGAAGTATTCAGTGTATCGCTTGATCGCAATGAAGCCGATTGGAAAAGTGCCATAAAAGCAGATGGTTTGGTTTGGAAAAGCCACGTTTGGGACAAGGAAAACACAGCCGGAAAAGCCTATGGTGTGCAGTACATACCAAATGCATTCCTCGTTGATGGAGAAGGAAAATTGGTCGCGTTGGGTGAAGATTGCAAAGGATTGAAGCTACACGTTGCGCTTGATAACCTAAAATAATCACCTTTCACCAACCACCATGCAATTCGACGATGACGGATTTTTATTGGGAACGCTTTTTCAACTGGTAGGAGCTACCGTGAGATGGTTGTTTTTCCTCGGTAAAAAACCTTACAAAGTATTGCATGAAAGTGAATTTCTCAACGGTGTGATTGGTTTCTTTGTGCTCGCTTTTATTGTTTGGTTACTTTTGCGACCGATACTACGTTTCATTTTACACCTACTTTAATTCCACATTATGTCAGAAAACACCAATACGCCTGATAAACACATTGTTTCAGCTAGAATTACGGCCATTATCGGATTGGTGATTGCCATTCTTTCACTCATTGTTTCCATTATTCCCTGCATCGGATATTATGCATTGGTACCAAGTATTGTGTCGGTAATTTGCAGTATCATCGGAATCGTTTACCTGAAAAAAGCGGGAAAAGCGTCATCGGTGGCTGTTGTAGGTGTTTTATTAGGAGGACTTGCAGTTGCGAGTGCAACGTATCAATACATTCAGTTCAAATCGGTTTTCGATGCCAAATCGCGCTTGGAAAACTCGGTTGAAGACATGGAAAAGGAAGTAAAAGAACAGGCCAAAGAAGTCATCATCGATTATACCAAAGAGAAAATCAAAGATTACCTCAAGGATGATGATACCTTGAAAAAACCGGCTAAAAAGTCGAAATAAACGATATCTGATCGCACACCGGCATAGCTATTTCTGGTTCAACCTGTTGTTGTTTATCGCGTTGCTTGGTGGATTATTATGGTTGTATTTCACCCCTGAAGATCTTCATTGTGTTTACGCTCAAAAAGGAATTGTTTGCCCGACTTGTGGATTGACGCGCGCTTTCAGAGCGATGATCACTTTTGATTTAGAAGCAACAATCAACCCGTTGCATTGGAAAATGGTGCTATTTTTCATCGTTCAGTTTTTACTGCGATTAGTTGCTGCTTTATGGAGTTACAACAAACAACCGTCAAAAAGACTCATTGCACTTGATAGTGTATTGAGTAGCCTTCTATTTGTTCTGACTTTTTATCCCTTGTTTCCTTTTGTGGATGGATGAGAATCTCGAAAACCAACGATTCTTCATTACAAACAATAGTGCAATTGATGTATTGATATAAGCTATTGATTTTGATAGTTTTGTTCCAAATAAAAACATCATGAAAGTTCTGGGAATCATTTTTACTCTTGCTTCAACGTTAGTTGCCAACGCACAATTAGGTGTTTTACCCTTTACGGGAATGCGTTATACCGAAACCGGAATTCATGCCGATAAAATCAATGTTGAATTGGCTGAAGCAACTTGGACCAGTAATCGATTGCCAATCAATACCGAATTTGAAATTCAATTGGAAGATCCATCGGGTTTTCAGCAGGTAGAAGGATTGTATTATCCCGGAATTGAAGTGCTAATTACGAACTTGAAGGGAGATACACTTGGCTTTGCTCCGAATATCTTTGGAGAAAAATCGGTAGAAGGATTTATGGATTCGGAATTGAATAAACTATCGCTTACACTGTCATTTAACGAACAATCGAAAGTGGGTGACAGTTGTTTGCTTCGAGCTCGATTTTTCGACACCAAAAGTGAACATTCCTTCACCTGCTGGCTCGATTTGGTTATTGTTGATCAAGAAGCGCCTTTAGAAAACACCAATTCAACTTTCGGAATGAATTCATATCGCGGTTACAGTGGTATGGCATCGGGAGCTGAAATTTCTTCCATGAGCATGCAAATCGACAATGAGATGCATAACTATTTCATCGATCCGATTGTTGGTGTCACTTTAGACGAATGGATGAAAGGTCAATTTACGTTTACGAGCTACGATACCATATTATTGCCTTACAGGATTCCCCGCGATTATTATGAAATCACCTATACTATTCCTTCGCGCGAGGAAAAAGCAACCGGTCGATTACAAGTAACCACAACACTTTCCGTAAATCTGGTACGCTTGCGTTGGGAAAGTGAAGACCATCAGAAAGTAATCGATGTGGTTGCTAAAATGAACTAGACAAAAGGGTTTGCAGTAATCCGATATCGCTGAAGTTTTAATAACTTTGAACAAAGAGTTCAAGTGTTAGCAAATCGAATGAAAACAACAACGATATACGTCACTGATAGGGCGAATCGAATCAGATCGTTGATGGTGCGTTTGGCCGTTTTCACCAATACTTTGTTATTCCTATTCGGTTGCATCAGCTCCAGGGAATTAATGCATGAAACTCCCGCGAATCAGGACTTGATTTCAGTAAATGCCATCAATGGAAATTATGCCAATCAATCGGTTACAGACACATTGTCAACACTTTGGCATGAGTTGTATGAATCGTTTTCGTTTCGGGAGGATACGGCGAAGCAAGTAACCCGCAATTCAACCATTCACCTTACGCTGAACCAAAAATCATTGATTGTATTGGCTAAAGAAGGCGATCGGATTGTGGGGGAATTGGAGCTAAAAGGAAAAATCAAAGGCGATTATTTTTGTCCCAATCGAAACTTGTTTTTGGTGCCAATTCCTTTTCTCTTTTTTCGCCAACGGGAACGCAGAGTAGTGATTGCGGTTACTACCGAAAATCAACTCATTGTGAATCAAGGATTGGAAGAATTTCTGTGGGTGATCATGGCAGGAGGTTATGATAGTCGGTCGTCGGATCGGTTTGGGAAAACGGAATGAATAAGTGAGTTTGATGCGTTTTTTTTAAGGGTTGTACGTTAAACTTAAAAACTCACTAAACTCAAAAACGCAACATCTTTATGATTGATTTTCGTACATTCACCCCGTGAAAACCCTCGCCGATCTTCAGCTGCACTGGCAGCAAACCTTGACTAATTTGTATCCCGAAAGGGAAATCAATAACCTGTTTCGTTTTGCACTTGAAGACGTTTTTGGATTGAGTAATTCCGAACAACTGATGCAGCGCAATGTTGAGCAGTCGGAGTCGTTTTGCGCGCAATTGGAAAGCGTTCTTCAGCGATTGATAACTGGTGAACCGTTGCAATACATTACCGGATTTACCTATTTCGATAATCTAAAACTTACCGTTTCACCAGCTGTGTTGATTCCCCGTCCTGAAACCGAAGAACTGGTGGAGTGGGTTTCCGAAACGGTTGATACTGGTTTCAATGAAACGATCATTGATTGGTGCACGGGTTCCGGATGCATTGCGTTGGCGCTGAAACAGCGTTTTCCCAATTCAACCGTAATTGGTTATGATTGGTCGCCGGAAGCGGTGAAAGTTGCCAAGCAGAATGCCGAAACCTTGAAATTAGCTGCTTCATTTGAATTGCAAGATGCACTTGCGATAACTGATGCGGATGATAATGTTTCGGTTATCATTTCCAATCCGCCCTACATTCCCGAAAACGAGTTGGAACTGATTCGGACTAACGTGCGCAATTTTGAACCGCACATGGCTTTGTTTGTCCCCAATGAAAGTGCCCTTTTGTTCTATGAAGCGATTACTCAAAAAGCTATCCGGCAGTTAAAACCCAGCGGATGGTTGTTCTTTGAACTCCACGAAGATTTTGCCGAACAAACCAAGCAAATGGTAGAAGATACCAACCAGTTTTCGTTGGTTGAAATTCGGAATGATTTACAAGGAAAGTCCAGAATGTTACGGGCAAAGCGAAAATAGAATTAAATACACTTTTTGTCCTTTAAAAGAGTCAATGATGTGTAAAATTTGATATTTCGATTCGTATTTTGTACATTTGGTTATGGAACAATGGCAACAACATTCTGATCAACAACTCAAACTAATGTGGGGGAATAAACTCAAACAATTGCGTGTTGATCTTAATTTTTCTCAAGAAGAGTTGGCAAGTAAAACAGGGATGAGCAGAAGTTCTATTGCAGCCATTGAAAAAGGTAGGAACTTTTCAATCGGTTCATTGATTGCTATTCTTCGCGTCTTTGAAATGCTAGACAAGATTGAATTTTTCCTCAAAGAAGAAAAACCTGAGTTGACACCCATGCAATTGTATGAATTGCAACGCAAAAAACGCAAGAGAGGAGGCTATAAAAACGAATGCTAGTAGAGGTCACTATATGGAATCAGTTGGTAGGAGTATTGGCTTGGAACGAAGCCACACAAACCGCTTCGTTCGAGTTCTCAAAAACGTTTCGTCAAAATGGATTGAATCTTTCTCCTATTTTGCACCCACTTTCTTCTAAAGTAACACGAATAGCTCTTCCTGATGATCAGCGCATTGAACTAGAATCTTCTAAAGGTTTACCACTCTTCATTTCTGATGCACTTCCAGATAAATTTGGCACAACCGTTTTGCTAAAATACTTGGAACGCGAAGGCAGAAGCTACAGAGATTTGAATCCAATAGAAAAATTAACCTATATCGGAAATCGAGGAATGGGTGCAATGGAATTTAAGCCTGCAAGTGTATTGGGTACTAAAAGTCAACAACAAGTTCATTTGGGTGTTCTAAAAGAACTCGCACTTTCTGTGCTTACCGATCAGCCGATAGCTTATGTTGCCAACCTTACCAACCTTTTCCAGATTGGAACTTCTGCTGGTGGAGCGCAGCCAAAAGTGTTGATTAATATTGATACCCAAACAGGTGCAATTTACAGAGGCGATCAAATTCCAGTATCGAATCATGAAAGTTGGATTCTTAAGTTTAATCGCGATACGGGATCGGAAACCGATCGTGAACACGGAAAAATAGAATATGTCTATTATCAATTGGCTAAAAATAGCGGTATCGAAATGATGCACTCTCAATTGCTTCATTATGAAGGAGAATCGTTTTTTATGACTCAGCGCTTTGACCGCTTAATCGGTGTTAAAATACATACGCAAACAGCTCATGCTATGGCTGGGATGAATTACCGCTTACCCAATACCTATTCCTACGAACAGTTATTTTCGCTCATTAACAGGCTAAATCTGGGATACAAGGCCAAAGAACAGTTGTTTCGTACAATGGTGTTTAATGTTGTTGGTCGAAATGTAGATGATCACACCAAAAATTTTGGGTTTTCAATGAATCCAACAGGCGAGTGGTCTTTTTCCCCGGCTTATGACTTAACATTCTCTTATAATGATAACTACAAAAGAGAAAAACCCCATTTTTTATCGCTAAACGGCAAAAACAACGCCCATGACAGATCTGATTTGATCCAAGTGGCAAAAGCTTATTCCATTAAAAAACCGGATGCAATGATTGATCAAATTTTGGAGGCTTTTGATCAATGGCAAACGTTGGCAAAACAAGCCGAAATTTCCACTAAAACCATCGCTTTTATTGAAAGTAAACTCAATCGGTTGTAAACAAATCCCATTATATTTGTTTTGAAAAAATTTCAACGCATGAATCCGCAAGAAGCTCAACAACGCATCACCTTTTTAACCGATGAACTCAACCGCCACAATCACTTGTATTATGTAGAAAGCAATCCGGTGATTTCCGATTATGAGTTTGATCAATTGTTGCGCGAGTTGCAGGATCTGGAAGCTCAATTTCCTGATTTGGCTTCGCCGTTAAGTCCAACCAAGCGGGTAGGTGGCGACATCACAAAAAAATTCGAAACGGTTGTTCACCGCTTTCCCATGCTGTCACTTTCCAATTCCTATTCCGAAGAAGAAATCATTGATTGGGAACAACGCTTGAAAAAAGCGGTAGAAAGTCCCATTGAATATGTCTGCGAGCTCAAATACGACGGGGTAGCTATCGGAATTCGTTACCGCAACGGACAGTTTGATCGTGCCGTAACGCGGGGCGACGGTACTCAGGGCGAAGATGTTTCTGCCAATGTAAAAACCATACGAACCATTCCGCTTTCGTTGACTGGCAATTATCCCGACGATTTTGAAATCAGAGGTGAGATTTTCTTCCCGAAAGCCAATTTTGAAGCCATGAACCGTCAGCGCGAGGAAATCGGTGAACCGGTTTTTGCCAATCCGCGTAACTCAGCTTCCGGAACACTCAAATCTCAAGATTCAAAAGTAGTAGCCGAGCGCGGTCTGGATTGTTTTCTCTATGGCGTTTACGGCGACGATCTGCCATTCGAATCGCATTTGGAAAGCGTAAACGGCGCCAAAGAATGGGGATTCAAATCGCCTTCGGAAAAAGAAAAATACATCATCAAAACCGATAGTATCGACGGAATCATGAATTTCATTCACTATTGGGATAAAGCACGTTATGACCTTCCGTTCGACATTGATGGAATTGTGATCAAAGTCAACAATTACATCCAGCAGCAAGATTTAGGATTCACTGCCAAATCACCACGCTGGGCCATTGCCTATAAATTCAAAGCCGAACGCGTAGAAACCGTTTTGGAAACCGTTACTTATCAAGTAGGACGAACAGGAGCAATTACACCTGTTGCCAATCTAACTCCCGTATTATTGGGCGGAACCGTGGTAAAACGTGCTTCTGTGCACAATGCCGATCAAATCGAAAAACTTGATTTGCACGAAGGAGATACCGTATACGTAGAAAAAGGCGGCGAGATCATTCCGAAAATTGTGGGCGTGAACATTGAAAAACGTGCCGTTTCGGCTAAGCAAGTGGTGTTCATTGACAACTGTCCGGAATGTGATACGCTTCTGGTTCGCAGAGAAGGCGAAGTGCAGCATTATTGTCCGAATGATCAGGTTTGTCCGCCGCAAGTGAAAGGACGCATGGAACACTTCATTAGCCGGAAAGCCATGAATATTGACGGTTTAGGTGCCGAAACCATTGATTTATTGTACCAAAAAGGATTGGCGCGTACGGTAGCCGATTTGTACGATTTGACCTTTGATCAGGTGGTAAACCTTGATCGCATGGCGGATAAATCGGCCAATAACCTGTTGATAGGAATTCAGGCTTCCAAAACCATTCCGTTTGAACGCGTATTGTTTGCGCTTGGAATTCGATTTGTAGGTGAAACAGTTGCGAAAAAACTGGCCGCTGCGCTGAAAAACATCGATGCCATTGCAGCTGCTACTTTTGAAGAATTGATTGCAGTGGATGAAATCGGTGATAAGATCGCAGTTGCGGTGCAGCAATACTTTGCCGATGAACGTGCACAGGAAACCATCGCTCGATTAAAAGTTGCAGGGTTGCAATTCGAGATCGAAGAAGCTGTGCTCGATTCCAATGCATTGGAAGGAAAAACCTTTGTGGTTTCGGGTGTTTTTAGTCAGTTTAGCCGCGACGAAATCAAATCGCTCATCGAGAAAAACGGTGGTAAAAATGTAGGTTCCATCTCCGCAAAAACTTCGTACGTGCTTGCCGGTGAAAACATGGGACCTGCCAAATTGGAAAAAGCAAGTTCGTTGGGTGTTCCGATTATTTCGGAGGCTGATTTTGTAAAAATGCTTTGCTGATTCTCACTTATAAATACGGTCAATAACCGTAGAATCATAGTATGACGATTGACTATTTCATCAAAGGATTAATCATAGGAGTTTCAGTAGCTGCTCCAGTTGGGCCAATTGGTGTACTGACAATCAAACGTACGCTCACCGAAGATCGTACTTCTGGATTTGTGACAGGAATGGGGGCTGCATTGGCTGATACCGTTTATGGAATAATTGCAGGTTGCGGGCTTACAGCCATCTCTTCATTTTTGCTCACACAGGCATTTTGGTTGAAATTGATCGGTGGATTGTTCCTACTTTTTCTGGGCGTGAAATCCTTCATGAGCAAACCGCCCGAAAAATCTGCTGAAATTGCAAGTAAAGGATTGTTCTACAACTTCATTTCCACCTTTTTCTTAACGGTAACGAATCCATCCACCATATTATCCTTTCTGGCTATTTTTGCAGGACTAGGTTTGGGTTCCTCGAAAACGGATTATTTTTCATCTATGATTCTCGTTTTCGGTGTGTTTTTGGGCTCGGCGCTATGGTGGTTTATTTTGAGTTTTACCGTTAGCTTTTTCCGGTCGAAAGTCACTGATAATCGATTGGTGTGGATCAATAGAATATCAGGTGCGTTGATCACCGCATTCGGTTTGTGGACCTTGTATTCATGTCTTTAATTCATGTGTTGAAATGTCAGAAAACAATCGTTTCCCTCTACAACTTCAGCTCCGGATCGATTGGAGTGAACTCGATTACTTCGGGCATGTCAACAACGTTTCGTTTTTCAAATACATTCAAGCGGCGCGGGTCAATTATTGGGAGTCAGTCGGAATAAACGCCATGCACTTGGAAACCAATATCGGCCCCATGCTGGCTTCTTGCAAATGCGATTTTAAACTTCCCTTGTTTTTTCCGGGACAAGTTACGATTCATTCGCGGGTTGAGTTCATCAAAAACACCAGTTTCGGAATTCACCATCAGTTGGTCAACGAAAAGGGTGAAACAGTAGCCGAAGCCCACGATGTAATGGTGATGTTCAATTTCAATACCAATGAAAAGGTTTCCTTTCCGGAAGTGGTACGTGATCGGATAGAGGAATTGGAGAAAACACAATTTTAAGGAATCATTGAACATTTAGAAATGAGAACCTCCGGTAAAGCAATCGATCAATTGACAGAAAATGGATTTACCATTCTGGAAAACGTTTATAATTCGGAAGAGATTGATGCAATTCAACAGACAATTGATCAGTTGGATAGTTCCAATGCTGTTTTCAGAAAAACCGAAAATCTTTTTGCCATTCGACAATTTTTCAAAGCCGTTCCGAATGCGGTCGAGTTGATCTTCAACGATAAGCTGAAATTGATTGTCCGAGATCTTTTTGGCAACGATTATTTTGTGGTGAAAAGCATTTACTTCGATAAACCTGAACAATCGAACTGGTTTGTGGCGTATCATCAGGATTTGACCATTTCGGTAGATCAGAAACTTTCGCTTGATGGTTTTGGTCCCTGGACATTGAAACAAGACCAATTCGCGGTTCAGCCACCAATTGAGATTCTTGAAAACGGATTTACTATTCGCATTCACCTCGATGATACAGATCAACACAACGGAGCTTTAAACGTTATTTCAAAATCTCATTTGAAAGGAATTTACCGACCCGAAACCATTGATTGGACTACCGAAGAAGAAATTTCTTGCGCTGTTCCGGCAGGTGGAATCATGATTATGAAACCGCTCTTGCTTCACAGTTCAGCCCGCACAACGAATGGAAAAAGAAGACGCGTGATTCATATTGAGTTTTCGAATCAGGAGCTTCCAAAAGAACTGAATTGGTCGGAACGTTTAGAGGTTTTATAACGGTTAACTCAATCATTCCGTCAGTTGAGTAGTCGGTTTTTCGATGCACATACAAAAGCTTGATTTTTAGAGTTTAGGTAGAATAACTTTTCTGATATGCGCTTAAGAAACACCAAACAAATTCGATATTATCCTGTTGGATTGATGAGCTTACTGCTAATTCCTTTGAGCTTTCTCCTGGCAGATTATAAAAGCAAAACGTCTAATGAACGCTTGTTGGGTTGCAATTTGTGGAATTATGGAGACACTAGTGATTATGAGGCATTAGAATACTTATCTAAGATAAAATTCACAGATATCTGTTTATCAAAGAATGCAACTAAAAATAACACCCAAATTCGAAAGGGAAAACAGCTAATACAAGAATTAGCTCAATCGAAAAAAGAAACAGCAGGGATTCATATTACGCTAAATGATGAATTGAAATTTGAAGTTGTAATTGATATTTTAAGTTTGTGTAAAGCAAAAGAAATGGCATACAGTATAGGTCAAGATGATATTTGGATTTTGATTCCCATAAAGAGAAAGCCTGTAATCAGTGAGTATCCAATAATCTGCCTGTGAATTAGACAGATGGTCTTAGGGTAAGTACGTTATTTCGCAAGTTTGTTTAGTATTTTTGTTTAGACAAACTCACAAACTCACAAACTCACAAAACTCTACATTATGTCCATTCAGCAAAAACTCAACGAACTCGGATTAACCCTTCCAACACCTTCAAAACCCGGAGGAAATTATGTCTCTGTCAATATCCGTGGAAATATCGCTTACATCGCAATTCAATTCCCTAAAAATGGAGACGAATGGAGCTTTAAAGGAAAATTGGGCGCAGAACTAACCACCGAAGACGGATATCAAGCCATGCAACTGTGTGCGCTGAACGTGTTGGCACACATCGATCAATCCATTGGACTGGACCGATTGGTGGGGATTAACCACATGGAAGGTTTTTACCAAGCAACCGGCGATTGGGATGATGCACCCAGAATGGTAGATGGCGCATCCGATCTGTTTGTAAACGTCTTAGGTGAAAAGGGCAAACATTCACGAAGTATTTTTGGAGTAGAACGATTGGCGCGAAACTTCGCGGTAGGAATTACTTGTTCACTTACCATTATTCCTTAATTCAGTTTTCGAGCGGAAATAACGTATTCATACTGACCATTAGATTTGACAGATTCCTGGCGAATATCCAAAACGTAAATGCCATTTTTTGACGGAACTTTAACTGAATAAGGTCGTATTGGAGTGAGGTCTTCCGATGCCTCCCGTAAATAGGCTTTTGTGTCTGAAAGCTTTGCTGACCGATCAATAATTTGTCCGTTTCTTTTATTATATTCCCAGACTCCTTCCGTAACCGAATATACAACAGGATTACCGGAAGAAACATCGATGAAATGCCCACCATAAGGAAGCTCAAATTGTCGTTGCCAAATGCAATGACCATTCTTATCTAAATAATGCAGGTTTCCGAGATAAGTCGAAAAGAAAATATGATCATTTATTATCATGGGCGCTTGTGATGCGAAATTTTCAACAGGATGTTTCCAGATCACTTTTCCAGTTGTAAGACTCAAACAATAAAAAAAATCGTCACCCCTGCTCAAGTTGATAGTATTACAATAAAGCCGGTTGGTAGAAACAACGCAGTTTTGAAACTCGCTATTATCAAAATAAGAAACCCAAAAATCTCCCACTTCAAGTACAGGAGTTTCTGTTGGATTTTTCGAATCATCTGAAAAGGAAACACAACCGCTCAAAATAACAAATAGAAGTGTGAGCGCACTGACCAATCCCCAATACTGAGTTGGTCTGAACGAGTATGCTTGAGTAAAACTGACAAGTGTTCTGGGACTAGGTGTTTGCATACCGTTTATTTCTGTTTTTTCTTCTTCCGCTTTTCCTGGTCTTTCTCGATCTTTTCCAGTGCATCCCGACTGATCACGGCCAGACTATTGTTTTCGCAACTCCAAATGCTGACTGATTTTTCACCGACAACCATGTGACTTTCCCAGCCGGCATATTTTCCGTACAACATCAATGTGCAGATATCGGTTACGGTAATCAAATCACCGGTTTCGGGTAAATGGCTGTGCATCGCACCCACTTGTTTGGAATCGGTCTCACTATCATCGTAATCAACAGCAATGATATTCTGATGCAGGCATTTTTTTCCGGTCAATTTGTTCGCCTTATCAAAAGTCAACAAATAATCATTCCCAAAAATCACAACACCGTTTACTTTCGGTCCGGTGAGTACATACACTTTCTTCTGACCTTTCCAAATTAGCGGAATGAGGTTTAGGTTCGTGTTTTTATACGATTTGAAAAGCGTATCGCTGTTGATTTCAGCCAAAGCCAATTGCCTGATTAAATAAAGTGAAGTTTCCGTTTCGGATAAAGTCGTTCTTACTGAATCCACTTGCGCGGTTGCGATGGCAAATGTGCTGTCAAACGAAATGGTTGCCAACAGCTGAGGCGTTTCGCTGCGGTCGAAAAAGATACAATTTGTGCGGTCTGCTTCCGAATACGAAAGATAACCACCTATTTTATCGCGCTTGCCGGGGAATTGTTCCAAAAACAAATCGGTCCCGTACCAAGATGCCATTTCCGTTTTGTAAAGCGCTTTGCCTTCATCAACAATGGCTTGTTCTTGTTCGTTTTTCTGGGCAAAAGCACCGGATACAACTGTTCCCGTTAGGAGGAGCGTAAAAATCAATTTCATGCGATCTGTTTGAAATTTAAAAATACGATTTTCACCTGATTCAACGGTGATTTACCGAGTACTAATTGTTGTATTTATAACAATCGGTTAAATAATTACTTTTTCAATGGTGTTTCGTCCATTACACTTGCTATTTCATTAATTTTGCAACTCAATAGCGAAATACAATTTTCATGAAACAGTTTACAGGCTCTGGTGTTGCATTGGTTACACCTTTTTTGGCAGATATGTCCATCGATTTTCCTGCTTTGCGTCGTTTGGTACGTGAGCAAATCGACGGCGGAACTGATTTTTTGGTAGTGCAAGGTACTACCGGAGAATCGCCAACCCTTACTGCTTCTGAAAAACAGCAGGTACTGGAAACGGTGATGCTTGAAAATGATGGTCGACGACCGATTGTTTACGGTGTTGGAGGAAATGATACACGCTCGGTATGCGAAGCGTTTGCCGCAATCCCGAAAGGAGTAGATGGAATCTTGTCTGTTGCACCGTATTACAACAAACCTATTCAACGTGGCTTCGTTGCGCATTACAAAGCCATTGCCAATGCTACGGATTTGCCGATCATCATGTACAACGTACCTGGAAGAACAGGGGCGAACATGACATCTGAAACAACCCTTGAATTAGCCGAAGTACACAACTTGGTAGCAATGAAAGAAGCATCCGGAAATATGGAGCAAATCATGGAAATCATTCGTTGCAAACCAGCCGATTTTCTCTTGCTTTCAGGAGATGATGCCATTACATTGCCGCTTATCGCAGCCGGAGCAGAAGGTGTAATCTCTGTGGTAGCCAACGCATTCCCGAAACAATTTTCTAACATGGTTCATACGGCGTTGCAAGGAGATTTTGCCGCTTCCCGCAAAGAACATTACGATCTTTTACCAATTACCAAGCTATTCTTCACTGAAGGAAATCCGGGTGGTGTAAAAATTGCATTGGAAGAAAACGGCTGGATGCAACCACACATGCGCTTACCATTAGTACAGGTATCCGATGCCTTACGCCAGGCGATTATTGCTGAAACAAAACAGCTGACAGCGAAGATGTTGGTGAAGTAGAATATCGGAATTGATTCATATTGTCAGTCCTGTAGGGACGCAATGTGTTAGCTGGATATAATATAAATTAACGTCCGCCCCTTGGGGGTGGGACCAATCCAATATAACGTCTCGACCCTACAGGGCGATTTTTTTCATTGTCGATTTATCCTAAGATATTGCGTCCCTACGGGACTTTTTTGTATCAAGACAAAAGAAATTAAACACTTCAAATCTTACCAAATAAAAGAAAAACACTAGTTTAGCGTTCAAATTAAATACACTTCAATGAGAAAGTCGTTGGTTCTATTCGCTGGTTTAGCCCTAATTCTGTCCGCATGCGGTGGAGGCGAAGAAAAGAAAGAAATTGATGCAGAAGCTGCAACTGAAACTCCTCAGGAAACTCCTTCATTTATTGAATTCAACATTCCATCACCGTCAGAGCAATTTGCGTTGATCTCTAAAATGGATGTGGTGAAAAACACCAAAGGATTACACAATCCCGAGGCTGCAGATAGTTACAATACATCCGCACAAAAAGCACTCAATTTTGGTGTTTATACTGCCGATGTCGCTTATTTGACAAGTTTCAACGAAACCAATAAATACCTGACTTATTTCGGGAAATTGGAAAAATTGGGGAACGATATCGGTGTTGCACAGGTATTCGGAAAACAATTGGGTGAATTGGCTAAAAAATGGGACGGTAATGCCGATTCATTGTTTCGTTTAAGTGATGAAACCTACAACAAAACATTCCAACGTTTGATCGATATCGACAAAGGAAATGAGTTGTCGTTGATGCTCGTTGGTGGTTGGATCGAATCGATGCACCTCATGATCGGAAGCTCGAAAGGTTATGGTAAAAGTCCGAAACTGGAACAAACCGTTGCCGATCAGAAACTGGTTGCCGAAAACTTATTGGAGTTCTTGGTAAGCTACAAAGACAACAAAGAGGTAGCCGATTACGCCAAAGAAATTGAAAGTATCTTAAGCATCTACGATGAAATGGCTTGCTCTTCAAGCGAAACCAAAGTAGAGAACGCCAACGGAAAACTTAATTTTTCGGGTGGTGAAGAATGCAAGATGACCGAAAAATGCTTCAACGACCTTAAAAATCGTGTAGAAGCAATCCGAACTAAAATCATTTCCAATAATTAATAGATTGACTATGAGAACAGTATTATTGACTTTCCTCGTTGTTTGTGTTTCAACTGTTTACGGACAATGTCCAACGGCAGAAAACATCGTTAAAAAAGAAAAATCAAAAACCAAAGATAATTACGGTGTCAACTCGCAATCGCGTTCAGGTTCCGTTAAATCTGGTGAAACCTACGAAATGTCATTCATCGCGCAAGATGGAATGGATTATCGTCTTTCATCAAAGTTGGCCAATCCAAGTGCAGGTTCTATCAGCATCGAAATCTATGAAATGATCGTAGAAAAGAAAATGGAAAACGGTAAAGAAATCTACAAACGTACCAAACACGTTTTGGCAACTTCCAATGAATCAGGTGCTCAACCAATCGAGTTTACAACCGATAAATCACGTAAGATTTTCGTAGCAGTAAGCCTTTCTGGTGGCGATCCAAAAAAACCGGCTTGTGTTGGTGTATTGGTAGAAGATAAAAAATCGACAAAA
>Ga0302296_1000995_pt1 | contig 21720 bp, 21 predicted proteins | sample III_Fen_N3_1_FD_194546 | JGI IMG/M metagenome (GOLD analysis project Ga0302296, IMG submission 194546) | Peat permafrost microbial communities from Stordalen Mire near Abisko, Sweden - III_Fen_N3_1 | ecosystem: Environmental > Terrestrial > Soil > Wetlands > Permafrost | place: Sweden: Abisko...
TTTCAACACACAATTTCTCAGACAAGGAGTTGACAGTGAAAGCCGGAACAATAGCGGATGATTTGACTGATAATCCTAATTTTCCGACCCTTGCAGAAACGGCGGCAAGCATTAAAACAAAGAATGGGATTTTTGCAGATTTGCTCACGAAGATGGCGGATGGCAATAAACAGTTAACGGTAGATAAAAACAATGCCCGCCAGCAGTTGGAAAACAGTTTACTCAGCGGAGCATTGAAAGTACTGGATATCAGCGAAGGTGATGAATCAAAGATTCTCAGCTCGGGTTTTGATATTAATCGTAAAGCAACACAGGTGGGTATATTGGATCAGGTAATAAACGTTCAGATAAAACAGGGAAAACTCACCGGAAGTCTGGAAGTAAGTTGGGATACAGTAAATCATGCGTATAGCTATGAAATTCGGTATACAAAAAACCCAAAAACAGAGACGAGTGTATTTGCCCATACTACCAGTACGAAGCATAAAATATTACTTGAAGACCTGGTGCCGGGACAAACCTATATAGTGCAGGTAGCAGGTGTAGGTTCAGATACGAAACGGGTATGGAGTGTAGAAGTGATTTCGTGTTACGTATCCTGACAGTGATGTCGAGAGACGAAAGAACAAAAGAGGTGTTTTCAACAGAACCGCCCCAACTGAATTAGTTGGAGCGGTTCTGTTTTCAGAAAATTTTATTATATAGCAGAAATACTCAGATATAGACTAAGGGTTTTATTTCTTTTTCAAAACAAATATCGCACACCCATGTTGACACCCACAATTTGAATCAATTATTTGTTGGTTTAAACTAATATTTTCATGGATATCACCTTCATCATCAACATATGAGAATTCTATCAAATCATATTTTACCATAAGCCAATCAATTAAATATCGTAGACTAAATATTCGATGGGCATTGAATTCAATTCTCAACGACCCTAAAGGAACAGAGAAATAAAAGCACCCCCCCTTTTATTAACAATCTCGTTATATTATCAACTCCTTTTATATGACCTAAAGGATCGATTGGATCTCCATATCTTCCTAAACCAAAATGTTCAATGGCATGCAAGCTAGAAATTGAGTCACAATAATTTTCAGCATTAAAATCAGAAGCCATAAAATCAGCTTCTTTAAATAAAATATTTTTTATATTTGAATCTAATGGCCTTAAATCAAACACTTCAATTTCTCTAAAAATCGATACATGCGCAACAAATCCATCAATACGAGAGCCAACATCTACATGTTTATGTGGATTTGAATTGTATATATGTCTTGCTGCTAAAATATCTTGATGAAAATAGGCCCCAGATGCAGTACCACTTGTTGTATTTCGTTCATTAACACAAGGAAAACTAGGTTTTATGATGAATTCAGGACACTGAATTTTTGAAATTTTCAAAAATTGTGCATAGTCTTTCTTAAACCAAGTCTTATTTCTCTTTCTGTAGTTCTTTAATCTTTTTAAAATGCCTAACATATCTTATAAATTAGTTATAACGAATTATTTTTTTTATAAATCTAGCGACAATTTTAATATATCTATATCTTTTTATTCGTGAAACATTTTCAACCTCTTCTTTTGTTACTTTTTTCTGTATATAACTAATTACTTCATCTTTGTAATCAAAAGGTACGCAAATAAAAACATCATCATAAATTATTGTATGATATTTCATTTTAATAAATTTAGAAATAATTTCTGATATCGATGGATAATACTTTATAGAATGTGGCAATGGCGGTGGGCATAAGAAAAGACGTGCATCATCAATTAGAATGATGTGTTTTGATTTACTTTCTATAATTATTTCAAGTTCTTCTAACAATGGACATTGATCACTTTCACCATAAGTATCAAAACTACACCAATGTGCATCCAACCAAATTATTGCAGCCTCATTAGTTAAATCCACAATGTTTTTTAACTCTATTCTTGAATCTCCAAAAATAAACTCTACATTTGGTAATTTAGAGTATTTATTTCTAGTTTCATCAAATATGACAGTTGAGTACTCAATCGTTTTAACTAATTTGAAATGGTTTGCTGCCCAACAGCTAGTCAAACCACGATAAGTACCTGTTTCAACAAACAATTCAATCCTACTTATACCTTTAATAAACAATACAATATCCTTAGGTACTCCAAACCTTATACTTCCCATATTTTCCTATTTTTTAATCAATTATTCACCTATCTAAATAATATACTTTATGTTGAATTTATAGTTAATTTTGCTGGCTGATTCCGACCCTATTTATCACAATAGTTTCAGTTGAAAAACTTCTATTACGAACTTGATAAAAAAAATTCTTCCAAAAATAATCACTCCTAAAACTATTCTTTTTGAAAATCATAAAATGCAAATAAATATACTTTTGTGAAGTTTTATTATTTGTAATCTCACCATGTTTATAATACCATGTGTCTGCATCATGTTTACATGATAAGCCATCATTAGATAATATTGGAGTAGTATGTTGTTCTCTAAAATACAGTTTTCGTTGCTTTATCCAAAACAACCAATTCAATACAGGCATCATATTGTAATATATTACCCAGGCATCTCGCCAATTAAAAATACGACAAATAACTCTCCCATAAAATTTGCGTATGTATTTTGATACTGGATACAAAATGTTCGAGAAGTCGTTTTCATCAAGTGCAAAATTAGATTTATTTTCTAATTTTGTTTGCCAATCTTTTATTTTAAAACAGGATTCTATCAACTGTTTATTATTCCGTAAAATTGCTAAATGACCGGACAACCGATCAGCATGTGTTGAAAAAACATCGTATTTCCGTAACAAACCATCAGTATAAAAAGCTCTGATATTGCCCCAGGTAGTATCAATATCACCATATCCCCAAAACTCATATCTTGCAAGTATGTCGGCGTGAATAAACCCATAGAATGGTTTTAAATCACATAATTTATATGCTGTTTCTGGATAGAAGTGAATGTTCAAACATTCACTTACACCTTTGCAATAATCATCAAAAGTAGTAGGATGAAAAATAATATTACTGCTTTGCTGCTTAGGTTCACAATCTGTAAATAAATGCCAATCAATCTCAGGGTTCATAGAACACGAATAGAGATATAAATCTACCCACTCAGGCCACTTTCCAAAATAAGGAATAATAATTGCAATTCTATTCATATGTCTATTTACAGTCTTATCCAGTCCTTGGGAGTTATTTCAGCAGCATATCTGTCTCTTTGAGCAGAGGCATACCATTTTTTTGGTGCTATCACAATTTTATTTGGACTCGAATTTAACCAAGCTCCCCACCAGCTGAAACTGGAGTTAGCAATAATATTGTGTTGACAAAGGCTCATCAAAATAATATCTTTATAGCTATCAATACCCACGTTAGCTGTTACCAACTTACAAGGTATATCAAATTTGAATTCCTCCCTTACCCATTGAGGTGCGTCGGTAAATATATAAAAATAGGGAGCGGCAATCGTTTTATGTATATGCTCAATAGCTTTACGATAATAATCCATGTCGGTAGGTTCGATAAATCCGCTTGTTAAGTAGTCGCCCCTCCTTATATGCAAACAAACTGTATTATATATTGAGTTTGTAATCTCTAAAGCAATATCGCTACTATAAACGCATTTATCCCAGGGAATAAAGATCTTTTTTATTTCGTCTTCGAACCCTCTGAAATATAATGGATTTTGCCAGAATCCTAGAAAAAAATACTGCTTATCTACGTCCAGATTTTCAAAACAAGGTTGAAACTGACTGGGATATGATTCAGTGATTAACTTGTTCTTTTGCAAAACACGTCTAAGTTTATAGTAGATATACTTAACGTATTTTTTTTCATCTCTATACCGTCTTACTGAAAATGGCTTAAACGGTTCAACAATGTCATTCTTTGGTTCATTTATTTCGTTTATGCTAAATGCATCTAATTCGGTTTTTCTTGGGTGCTCTTCACATTCATCGAAAAAATGATACAATACCGAGACACCATATTTCAATTCCAGGACGCGTCCAAATGCATACTGGAACATTTGATTTCCTAATCCGTTTTTAATATTTACAATAAACATATTGGCTTATATTTTGTAGATAGTCAACAAATTAAAACATACTTACAGGCTTTTCTCCCACAAATTTAAACACTCACAAACCATCTCCACCTTTTCCATTTTCATCACAGCACTAATCGGTAAACTCAACACTTCGTTGTGAATGGTTTCTGTAATCGGGAGACTTATATCATTACTGGCTGAATATGCACTTTGCTTATGCGGTGGTATAGGATAATGAATCAAAGTTTGTACTCCATTTTCTGTCAGGTATTGCTGTAACTGGTCGCGCTTGAAAGTCCGAATTACAAATAAATGCCAAACATTACCAGTGAACAGTAAACAGTTATCAGTTATCAGCGGAAGAGTCAACTTTTCATTGTTAATATATGTACAATAGTATTGAGCTATCTCGCGTCGTTGTTGGTTCTCTGTATCTAAATAACGAAGTTTTACACCCAAAACAGCAGCTTGAATTTCATCCATCCGACTGTTTAACCCTTGGAATTCATGAACGTACTTTTGCTTACTTCCATAATTTGCCAAAGCACGAATCGTGATGGCAAGTTCATCATCATTGGTTGTAACAGCTCCGGCATCGCCCAGTGCCCCTAAATTTTTACCGGGGTAAAAACTAAAGCCAGCTGCATCGCCTAATGACCCAGTCTTTTTAGTTGATAGTTGACAGTTGACAGTTGATAATGAATAAGATCCTACTGTTAACTGTTCACTGTCAACTGATAACTGATAACTGTATTCGGCTCCTATTGCTTGTGCATTATCTTCTATTATTTTAAGATTGTATTTCTTTGCAATAGCTTCCAACTCTTCGCTCCAACAGACTCTCCCATACAAATGTACCACCATAATGGCTTTGGTACGTGTCGTAATATGCTTTTCGATTAATGAAATATCCAGATTATAGGTATTAATATCCGGTTCCACCAATACCGGTTTCAGTCGATTATCACTGATAGCCAAAATGGATGCAATATATGTATTTGCCGGAACGATTACCTCATCACCTTCCTGCATCATGCCCATTTCTATATATGCTTTGAGTATCAAACGTAATGCATCCAAACCATTAGCAACTCCGATGGCATGTTTCACTCCAATGTACTCTGCTAAATTCGTTTCGAAAGTGTTGAGCTCATTCCCCAATAAATACCAACCACTATCAATAACACGTGCGGTAGCTTCTTTTAATTCAGTAGCATATTGAGCATTGATTTTTTGTAAGTCCAGAAATTTTATCATATTACCCCAAACCCCTAAAGGGTCTTTAAATTAGACATTATCAATTTTTTATATTTTCTTTCAATCCTTTAGAGGACGTGGTCTATATCACTCACTGTTCCCCTTTAGGGGTTAGGGGTTATCTTCCTAACAAACTTCGCAGGATTTCCGACCCAAAGTTCATTTGCCGGAATATCTTTTGTTACCACGCTACCTGCTCCTATCATAGCATTTTCGCCTATCGTTACTCCACCAAGAATAACAGCAGCAGCGCCTATTGAAGCATTTTTCTTTATGACCGTTCTCTGCAACTCAAAGGCTTGCTTTGCACGCGGGTATTTGTCGTTGGTAAAAGTTACGTTTGGACCAATCTGTACATTATCTTCCAATGTAATGCCATCCCATAAATAGACACCACACTTCACGGTTACATTATTTCCTATCTTTACATCATTCTCGATAAAACAATGGCTACATATATTACAATTTTCACCAATAACAGCATCACGAAGTATAATAACATATTGCCATACCCGTGTACTCTCGGAGATACTGGTCGACTGAACGTCGGATAAAGGATGTATCATTTTATAGATATTAGAACAAAGATGAAAGAACAAAGATAGAGAAAGCCTATTTCTTATATTTTAAAAACTCATTATAATCCCGAATATAGTCTGCTTCATCATACTTATGTGATGCCAACACTAAACAACTGGAGCCTGACGAAAAATTTACTAATTCACGCCAAATGCCGGGCACAACGTATAAACCCTGATAGGGTCTGTTAAGAGTTATTGTTTTCTTGGTTGTTCCATCGTCCAAGACCACATCAAAACTACCACTTGCAGCCACAATCAACTGACTAAGATCTTTGTGAGCATGCCCACCACGTTCCTCTCCTCCGGGGACATCATAGAGATAATACACTCGCTCAATATCAAAAGGAACAGCTTGACGGTTTTCCACAACAGTGATATTTCCTTTTATCCTGTGATTCTTATCCAATTCATTTACACAACATTCGTTTACGGTTGAAAGAGTAAAATCCGTAAAAGGTGGAATAATCAAACCACTATTTATCAATAGATTGGATTGCACATTGACATTATCATTAGCAAAGGTAATAAATTCAGCGTAATTCCGGATATAATCATTTTCATTATAGACTGTTGAAGCCAATACTAAAGCCAAAGAGTTTGTTGAAAAATTCTCTAAACTTCTCCAAACTCCTTTGGGAATATACAGTCCGAAGTAAGATCGGTTTAGCGGGAATCGCTTTTTTCGTCCGTTACCTGTATCCACTATTACATCAAAACTTCCCGACAAAGCTATTATAAATTCATCCTGTTCTCTAAACGCATGACCACCACGCACTTCGCCACCAGGCACATCGTAAATCCAGTATGCTCGTTTTATTTCAAAAGGTACGTGACGGTTAGCCTCCACAAAAGATAGATTTCCTCTTGCATCTACTATTTTGGGTAGTTGGAGTATGTTGGGTGATTTTTTCATTGTTTTATTGCTTCACTGTCTTACCCGGTGTAATTTTATATTATTTTTCGTAGTTCTTTATTCTCTTCAACAAACAAAAAATATAAAAACCTATTTTTGTTTTAGAAAATAATCTCGCTCTCTTTTCTTTTTTACCCGGCTGTATAAAATGATTCAAAGCATTCTGTGCCTCTCCATAATCAAAATTATAAACTGCAACCAAAAAATGCCTGTACTGCATATAATCATGTGCCCACTGCTCACTAAATTCCACTTCTCCCGGAAAAAGTTCATCCAAATATCGCTTTATATTTACCAATCCCTGATGATAATACAAATAGCGGGGACTATTATAGTTGGTAAAAGTCAATGATCCATTATATACCCTATATACACAACATAAATCCGGAATGTGCCCAAACTTAGTGTGCTTAGCAAGAATAGCCTGCATTGGTACATCTTCTACCGAAAACTTTCTTTTCAAAAATTCATCAAAGTCAATATCTGCTAATAACTCTGCACGTATCAATAGTGATAGTGGCATTGCATATACTCCACCACGCCAGGTTTTATCAAACACATAACCATCAGCAACAGGATGCAAAGGTGCAAAACCTTCTATAAACCTATTTTTCTTAACCAGTAACTTATAGCCCGAAGTACTTACCACACCATAATCGGGGTGTTTATCAAAAAATTGAAGCTGTTTCTCAATCTTCCGGTCGTCTATCCAGTAATCATCTCCGGCACAAACCGCTATATAGTTGCCTCTGCAAAGTCGGATTGCATCGATATAATTCTTTACAAGTCCCTGATTCGTATCTTGCAACAATAGCTTTATTTGTTCAGGATATCGTTGTTGATAATCTTTGCAAATGCTTGCCGTCCCATCAGTACCTGCATCCTCGGCAATAATTAGTTCCAAACCAATCTCACCTTTTTGCATCAAAATGCTCTCAATCGTTTGAGCGATTGTTTTTTCCTGATTATAAGTGATTATAAAAACCGATACAACAGGATGGGGAATGAGTTTGGGAGACGCAATAATCATAGTGATGAATGATGAGTGATGAGTGATTTTTGGGCGACTGCTTCACTCACATTTATCCTTGGTAAATAATGTTTTCCACTTAACCATAGTTGATTCAGGTTTCCGGCAATGGCAGAGAAGGCAAATTTATAAGATGTTTGTTCGAGTAATTTTATGTTTTTGCACGACACTTCAACTAATCGACCATAAGGGAATGCAAAACAATCGATTGATTGACCTGTAAGTTGCTGTAAGTAAGTACGCGACTCATTATATTCCTCTAATGCTTCGTTAGCTGTCATATACCTGAACATTTTATGCTGTAGTGCATGCGATCCAATGGTGCAAATGGAATTATTTGCCATCTCAACGATTTGTTCTTTGCTTAGAAAATTTGGTTTCCCTATCAACTCTTTTGTTATAAAGACAATGAACGGAATTGAGTTTGCTTTTAAAAACGGATACGCTTTTGTGTAAACACTTTCGTTAGCATCATCAAAGGTGATTATAAATGAGTCAGATCCTGTATATCCTTTGAGAATAATTTGGGTCAGCTCTTCAAATGTATTTGCATGTTTGCCCTTTGCCAGTTGATCCGACAGAAAAGATTCAAAAGATGATTTCGAAATAGTAAAGGGAGATTTTACCAACGATACATCATCCAATAGATCATGAAAAATATACACTCTTGAACTTGTTGGCTGAAAGTAACTCAACAAGCGGAGTAGTAAAGTATATATTCTGTTTTGTTCCCTTATTATTCTGAGTCTGATTGATATCATAGTTTATTTATTGCACAGTGTTACTCTGTGTATTCCACCGTGTCACACTGTGTCACTAAAACATTATTTCATTTCGTATTTCAACTTTTCTCAAATTCCAGAAAAAAGCCAATTCACCTTTCCGTTGCATTATGCTGAAATAAGTTTTTCTCTTATCTTTTGCAAATATAAGAAATTCAAGTTGTTTTTTAAGTAAATGCAAAACAGAATTATATATATATTTAAGAGTTTGTACATTCCATTTAAAATCGTTGTTTCTAAACAGGCCGTAAGAAGAACTAATTCCTACATTGTAAAATCTACGCCCCATATCTTTGACCGTCCCCTGCCCGTCTACAAACTGTAAATGTTGCATAGTCGCATAAGGTGTCCACCCTATCAATCGTTTTTGTTGCTGTAGTTTTATTACCAATCCGGTATCTCCATCACCCACTAAATAATCACCCACCAAGTCGGGGTTAAAGCCTCCCAATTCCTCAAATACACTTTTCTTTATCGAGAACAACCCACCGTTTAAATACAAATCAGTTCCTACCAACACCTCATTGCCATAATTCAATTTACCTAACATAAATTCGTAAGGAGCTATCCATTCGGGGGGAATTTTATCCCATGCAATATCGATTTTTCCGGCAACAGCTGCTACTTCGGTATTTTGTTGATATACGTTCACTATTTCTTCAATACAACTTTCGTTGAATAATCCGTCATCATCTGCAAAAATCAACACTTCAGATTGTGATAATTTAGCACCGGCATGACGTGCATTCGTGGAACCGGGCTTAAGCTCTTTGAGATAATGAAAATTTGAGCGATTTTTTATAAAATCATTTATCTGGGTTGCAGAATTATCAGTTGAATTATTATCTACCACTATCACCTCAAAGTCATCACTACACAACGTTTGTGTAGTCCATGTCTCTAATGAACGAATAATAACATCGGAACGATTGTAGGTGGGTATAATGATGGAGGCTTTCATAAATAAACTAATAACACCATTCTTGTTGAGGCTTATTCTTGTTTTTTATCTTTCTTTTGAGTAAATAGACTGGTTTCAGAATAATGCTAAAGAACAAACCCCATAAAGGTTTAGCCAATAACTGGACATACCAAGCTGTCATTTTCAATTCTTCACTTAATTGAAGACTATTTGAGGACATTAACGAATAGAATATTCTTTTTTCATTTAATGAAGCAGCAATAATTTTATATGTAAAACTTTCAAAATACCAAATTGCTGTTTTATGAAGTATCTCCGAGAATTCCCTATATTCCTCTGATAAATTATCCGCTAAATTTAACACCTCATTTCCTGCAACAAATGAAAATTCAAATATAAGATTCCCTTTATACTTCTTATTAAAATCTGTTATGGACCTTGTATTCACACGATAATTATATATAAAATCTGGAATTGAAGCAAATCTATTTGAATATATTATTGCTTTAAATAAATAAGTAGTATCTTCATATATAGCACCGTCTGTAAAGTCAACTTTTTTAGCCTGTAAATAATTTCTGTTAAAGATTGCTCTCCATTCATACCCTAATAAATAATGTACAAAATTGTTTTGGAAGTTTTCTTCAATAAATATATCTCCTTTAATTACAGCAGTTTCTCCAAAAACAGTCGCAGAATGTAATTCATTTTCAAATTCATCAACTCGTCTATAATTAAATGCCAACACGTCTAACTCATCCTGTTCACATTTTTCAATCAATCTACCCAGGCAATTTTCTTCAATCCAGTCATCTTGACCTACTATCCAAATATATTTCCCTGTAGCATATTTTAAACCTGAATTGCAGCTCGTACCTGTCTTCATGTTTGAAGAATGCTTTATTAGTCGAATATTGTTATATTTTTCAATATATTTCATAGTCAATAATACTGAATTATCTGAAGAAAAATCATCAACACAAATAATTTCATATTCAGTGTGCGACAAGTCTTGATTCAACAAACTATCTAAACACTTTGCAATGAATTTTTTACCATTAAATAATGGTATTATAAATGAAATTTTCAGATTATTCATTGTTTAGTAACTTATTATTTTAAAATATATTTTCGTCCTCTTAAACTTTTTACAAATACATATATGAATGCATTTATTCTAAACAACTGATAAGACATTAAGAATAAAAGCTTAAATTGTCTGGGTAGCTCTTCGGCAAGGCTTAAAAAGTTTTGGGTCTTATAGGACTTTTTGATTACCTTTCTTATCCTTGCACGTTGAGATTTAGAAAATAATCTGGTATATTTTACAAAATCAGATTGTAGATAAATTAGATTAAAAAAACGGGTAATCCTTATTTGCTTTGGCACTCCCGAATTCTCGGAATACCTTAAGTCAATAAAATCATTTAGCTGCGAATCTACAATTAATTTTTCAAATAATCTCGCAGATACAGCTCTCGATATTGAATTCAAGTGATTTCTATAGCGATAGGTGGCATCAGAGAAAGAAACTATTTTCGCTTTATATAATAAGTATCTGGAAGACAACTCATCTGAATTCATATATACACCTATAGGAATACCGTCATATAAAGATTTATTGACTAACATTCCATTACATGAAAACTTCCATCCACCAATTGTCATACCACATGCTTCAATACCACTATAGGTTTTATTCACATCCAAATTTAAAACTGGAAGTCTGTATAATTCACCTTCTAACTCATTTAAACAACCTACCAAAGTTAGTATTACTACATCAGCATTAGTTTCAAGTTGCTTCGTATACATTTTCTCTAAACATGATGAATCCAAGTAATCATCATGTCCTATTACCATAATGAAATCTCCTACAGAATTTTTCACACCATGCTTTATAGGAATATCAGCGCAACCACTATTGTTAATTGTGAAACACTTAAATCTACTATCAGTAAAAATAAAATCATTTATAATATCTAATGATTTATCTTTTGAGCCGTCATTCACAATAATACATTCAAAATCAGTGAAAGTTTGATTTAGTATGCTATTTAGGGTTTCTGATAAAAACATTTCAGCATTATATACCGGAATTACTATTGATATTTTAGGCATTTTGTATTTGCAAATTATGTAAAGATACGAGAAATAGAAAATATTTTATTTTATTTCGCTTACCCATAATCCGATAGAGATTTTTATTACGTAGAATGTCATATCTACAAAGAGATTTAAACTTGTAAACTTCATCTAATTCTAACTTATTTAAGTATTTTGGATATAGTGATAAAATATACTTACAAACAAGAGTTATTTCGTGTTTGATTATACTTTCATCTGGAGGTATAAGCTTTATAATATCATACACATGTCTTGCACAAATAAAACATTTCTCATATAGTCTTTCTGCAGTAGGAATTACTTCAATAGTACCGCCGAGAGAAGTTTCATTAAATCGATAAACATAACAACTGTCTGTTATTGACATGATTCTTTCAGATAGCAACAAAGCCTTTAATGTAAATGGCACATCTTCTCCCATATTAATTGGAGGTGAATATATCTCATTTTTGTCAAGAAACTCTGTTCTATATATCTGTGTCCAGATTGGACTAATTTCTCGAAATTTATTCTGACAATATTTATTTATAAAATCAACACCACTTAACACATTAGTATTTATAAAAGGATATGCTTTGTTGAGTTTACTTGTTGATAATATAAGATGATCAAAATTGAATATTAAAACATCTAAATTATTATCTTCACAAATATCTAAAATATGTTTTAAAATATTGGGTTTAATACAATCGTCTGAATCAACATTCCAAATATATTTTCCTCTAGCTAATGAACGACCAGTATTTCTAGCAGCACCAAGTTTCTGGTTAACAGGATGTTCAATTAATGTCAAATTCCGATGCTTCATCTTATACTCAAGAACTATATTTCTTGAGTTATCAAGCGATGCATCATTCACACAAATGACCTCGTAAAAATCCTCAGATATATCTTGGTTATAAACACTTTCCAAACATACAGCGATATATAGCTCTACATTGTAAAAAGGTATTATTATCGAAATCAATGGTTGAGGCATATCTTATATACTTTTTAGAAAATTATAAAATTCACCAATGCTTAAACGCTTTGAGATCTCGAATGCTTCCTTCCTTTTGTTTTGTAACAAAGTAGAATTAGAAGTTAATGCTTTTATTGCATCCACATATTCATCTTCATTATTACAAAAAAAAGCACAATCTTCATTGCAATAATCTCTTATAGAACCGACATCACTGACTACCATTGCTAATCCCATAGCTAGTGATGTCGTAATAACATTACTTCCCACAGTATCTTCCATGACATTTAACGAAATATCAGCTTGATTCATTTCAAACCTCAATTCACACTCGTTAATATATCCTTTTATCATAACATTGGAGTATCGACAAAAAACAGATTCAACTGCTTTATTTCCACCTGAAAAAACAACAAAATCTATATTTTGGAGTCTCTGTACTATTTTTTCAAGTAAAATAAAATTCCGCTGAAGATTACCAATAGTAATAACACGCATTTTTTTATTGGCATTAATTCTTTGGAAAGGCTTATAATAAACATTATCTACATAATGAAAACCTGTTTTGATTTTTTCCCTATAAATTTTACATTTCTCTAAAAAAAGAGACAGACTACTTCCAAGCGTCAAAATGTAATCAATTTGATTGGTCCATTCTTCAATTTCGGTTTTCGTTAAAACTGTCAATAAAGCACTTGGTGTAAGATGGGCTAATCCATATATTTTCAAATCAACAACCATAGACTTTAACTTTTTTGCTAGAAATAGTTGATCACACTCTGGTAAAAGATATTCTAATAAATAAATTTCATCACCAGGCTTTATTTTACCTAAAAAGATATGGTAATTTATATTATGTTTTATTGTATGATATTTTCTGAGAACAAAACGGATAATCTTATTTAGGATTACTATCTTTGAATATAATTTAGTTGGTTTTGGATATATTTTAAATACGCGAAATTCGTCCGAATATTCATCACAGAGCAAATCACACATATGCGACATACCTGTGTGATTTACTTTTGTACTTGGCCAAACAAAACAAATTAAATGTTTCATTATCTATTCAAAAATAGGAGCGTAATTCAGAGTATATTTCAATTGACTCTTTCGAAAACCGATAATTTTGGCCGGAACCCCACCAACAATAGCCATTGAAGGCACATTCTTAGTCACAACAGCTCCAGCAGCTATTACTGCACCATTTCCAATTATCACATTTGGTAATATTGTTGCTCTAGAAGAGATCCACACATTATCTTCGATGACAACATCTCCTCCTGTTGTTGCATGAAAATCATCGTTTGGATCATGTTCTAGTGTCCAAATATTAGTTTCTCTAGCTATATCAACATTATTCCCAATTATTAGTTTTCCACCTCTGCCATCAAGCAGCGTATGAGAATTTATTACGACATTATTACCTATATAGATTGTATTTGGAGAATAAAAATGAACATTTCGTAAAAATGACACATTGTTACCCACAGCACCGAAATAACGCTTAATCAAATACAATCTTAGCCTACGCACAGGCAATCCCATTAAATATGGAACTATTACCCAGTGAAGGAATTTTATAAACAGTCTCTTCATAATATTCCTAATTAACCGTAATACTATATTCTACGAGAACTTTACTATTATGATGAAATTTACCTGAGCTGTAAAAAAGAGCAGCATCGACATTGATGACTTTCATTACATCCACAATATCAAGTGTACCTAAACTATCTGCTAGATAAAATCCCATTCTATACTTACCATAAGAGAGTGGAAATTTCTTAATGTAAAATTTGATAATATTAATTCCTGGCAATAAAACTGCATGAAAATCTAAATTTAAATCATTTAAGACAATAAACACATCACCGTACAAACTTTCTATTCCAACTGTTAATTCACGCACGTCATTTATAATTATATCCGTACTATTCACTATTTCTAAAATTATTCGAAAATCCATACCCGAGTAAAGATTACTTATCTCATTGTCATCAATATCAAAAATTTTACAGCTTTTTAAGTAGGCTTTTCCATTACTAAGTCTTTGATGAAGTAATCCACCATCAGAGGAATCTTTAACAGATCTTTGATATGTCGATATTGTATCAGAAATTGTTCCCAAAAAAGTAATTAATCCATTATCTAATAACATCCCTTTGGAACAAAGCTGCTGCATACTCCCCATATTATGACTCACAAACAACACCGTTCTCCCCTCTCCTCTACTGACATCCTGCATTTTACCAATGGCTTTCTTTTGGAATTCGGCATCGCCTACAGCCAGTACTTCGTCTACCACCAGTATTTCAGGTTCGAGGTGTGCAGCTATGGCAAAACCAAGACGTACGGTCATACCACTAGAATAACGTTTGGCAGGAGTGTCGATATATCGTTCCACACCAGAGAAATCAACAATCTCGTCGAAACGGCGGGTTATTTCTGCTTTAGTCATGCCCATAATGGCACCATTCATATAGATATTCTCACGTCCGGTCATCTCTGGATGAAAACCGGTACCCACTTCCAATAAGGAAGCAATACGTCCTGCTGCTTTAATGGTTCCGGTAGTGGGTGCTGTAACTTTGGAGAGAATTTTTAGAAGTGTAGATTTTCCGGCTCCGTTCTTCCCGATAATACCGAGGACATCCCCTTGTTGCACTTCAAAGTTGATGTCTTTCAGTGCCCATACATATTCGCTTTCACCTTTGTGTGCCCGGTCGTTTACTTCGCCAATCTTTAAATAAGGATCTTCTTGTCCACGAATATTCATCTTCCACCAACGGTTGAGGTCGTGACTAAGCGTTTGCGTAGAGACAACTCCAAGGCGGTATTGTTTGGATATATTTTCGAATTTTATGGCTGTTGGCATGCTAGATATCTTTATTCCTTTTGATAGTTGACCTCGAAGCAATTGTTGGATCTACAGTCCCTGGTTCATATTTTTATATTTGATTAACAAAGATATATTATTTTGTTTAAATACTGACCATTTAAGAGTTATATTTACCTTATATAACCTGACATTCTAAATTCACTTCAGTTTAATATCAAAATTAAAACCATATAATCTTCTATAATGAAACGAATAATCATTTGGTATAGATTCCACGTCAGATATGTAATATAAAACCGGACGTGGATTCACTTTCCTACCCATTAATTTATACAACATGTATTTAGGATCAGTAGTATAAGGTATTGCAATTGGATTTACTTCTACAGTGCCGGTAACGCCTTCTTTATTTAGTCTTTTTAAAAGTTCTAATCTATCATCTACTGTTTTTGCATATGCCTTAGCTGATGTTGTGTCAAAGTAAAGATTGAATGCCATAATACAAATAAGGAGTATCAAACCATAATTTAGTATACTATTCAGCAATTTAAGATTTAATGAATTTGATTTAAAGTAGCCAATGAGATAAGCGTGAAAACAAATAAAAAACATTGTAAAAAATACTATCGGTGTATAATTTCTCTGAACTCCAAAACCACTCCACAAATATACACTTGGGAATAGAGACAATAAGACATAAATAATGTAAATGATAAATGAATAAATGATTATTTTGCTATAGCTTATGTCAAATCCTAAATATTTTTTAAAAGCTGTAAGACCCATTTTTAGAAACAAAATTGCTAAAACACAATAGTAAGGTAGATAGAAAGCTAACTGGTAATACAGTTGAGATAATGCACCAATATATCCTAAAATATAGGTAGAGATATTGGGTGGAGTAACAAATTCTGTTGACTTAATTCGATTATAATTACCAGGTGCTATTATTACTATAATGAAACATATTAATATTATAATAGTTCCGATGACTATCCTCTTTAGTCTTTTGTCTGCAATAGCAGTTGGTAGTTTAAACTGATATTTATTTAAATAATACATTCCATTAACAAATAAAGCAGCTAATGCAATTGGTGTAAATGCTTCCTGCCCTCCTCCAATTATAAGAAACAGAAAAATAAGAATTAACCACTGTGTTTTTGATTCTTCTTTTTTATTAAGCAAATGAATAGTCAACATTAAAATCGGAGCCAGTAAATAATAATCCAGTGCACATAACCAATTAAAGATTGCAAAATCAATATTGGTAAGAACGTATAAATTATAAAAAATAAAAACAATATTCAGCAACACAATTTTTGGAAGGTCTATAAATATAGACTTAGCTATGTACCAGCATATTCCAACACCGAATAGCCAAGAAATAATTGGGATGAAACGATGTTCATTTAACGATAAAATCAAATCGGAGTAGAGTGCTACTTTTAAGTAGCTAACAAATCGCCCGGACCAGGTTTGATAAAAATAGCTTACAAAGTCACTGAGACTCATCTCCTTTGCTCGCCACAAAAAATGCAAATCATCAAAATGAAAGCGTGAATAAAAAGCTAACATCAGATAATACAAAAGAAACAATAGATTTAGTATACAAAGCAACAAGATGGTTTTATCCGAAAATGCCTTTTTAGACTCAAGCTTATTCATAATATAATTTTCAATAATAATTACCTGTAGCACATAGTCTAATAAAATAAATGATACCCATCACCACCTGTACACCGTAAACCGAAAGCAATAAACTATTCTTAAACGTCTTACCATGTTGTTTGAAATCCTTCAACAATGCCATCAGTGAAACAAAAAAACATATCCATGTACAGATAACTATTTGCCAGTAAAAATTACCATGCGTAGCCCTGGGGCCTGTTTCGGCAATAAACAAATAAATAAATACGGAGACAATAAAGGAAAGAGAAGAGAACCAAAACAACTGACTTTTCCGGACTGTGTTGAAATTAAACGCAGCATAAAGAAGTGGAAAAAATAATGAAAAAATAAAAGCATAAGGCATTGGCCACAAATCGGGGAAAAGCGGACTGCTATAAAATGGTTGAAAAATGACTGACGATTTTTCGTTACTAAACGGATCTTTCGTTAGATAAATAGACCAAAACTCCAACCCTAAAAAGACCAAACCAATCATGACCGGTAAAATTCCCTGCCAAAACTCCTTTTTAAATTTGTACTTAAGAAGCAATAGCAAAGGATATACACTTACAAAAACAAAAAAATAGCTTGGCTTTATAAATACATTCAGAAAAACAAACAGCAAAATCCAATTGTTCCTTTGCGCATCGTATTGCGTCAATTGTCTGTACGACTGCTCGAAAAGCAGTAATGCAAAAGGAAATACAAACAACACCGTGGAATTGTGCCACACATTGGGTACATAGTTACCAATATACATAAACTCGTCCAACGAATAGCTTGGAATAGGAATGGCAAAAACAAAAAGCAAGCTTACTGCAAAGCCAAATGATAGCCAATAGTCTGACCGACTGCTTTTACCGCCAGCGGTTACAGCAACAATCTTTGTCTGTGACCAGTATAGACGATACGTAGTGGCACCTGCTAAAAGCAAACACAAACTTATTTCTGAAAAACGAATATTCCCGCTAAACAAAGAGACAATATTCACCAACCAATAGAACATAAAGTTACCCGCAGTGGGTCGTACTCCACTCAACATTTCACGCGCAAAAGCCGCATGTTCACGCATATCATTATAACCATCGGGTATAGCTGCCAGCACGGCCATATATGCCACACATAAAAGCAGGAATGCGGTTGGCAGTAGTAGTTTATTTTGTTTCATCAATTCTTAATTAATCAATCGTTAGATGCATGATGCGTATTACTACATGAAAAATGTATTTACTGCCTGTACAACTCTCTCAACATCAACCTCCGACAATTCGTAGAACAAAGGCAAACGAACCAAACAATCGGCAAAATGATCGCAATTGGGCAATGCATCACCTTTGTATTTATCAATATAATAGGGGCTGCTATGCAAACTCAAATAATGAAATACAGATAATATCTTGTGCTGTTTCAGATGCGCAATAAACCGGGTACGTTGATCCAGAGAATTGCATACCAAATAAAACATATGAGCGTTATTAGTAGCATAAGACGGTAATGTTGGCAATGAAAAGAGTCCTTTATCTGCAAGCAGTTTCAATCCCTGATAATATTGATTCCAAATAGCCTTTCGACGAAGTTGAATATCTTCCAGATTTTCAATCTGCGCCCAAAGAAAAGCAGCAATAACTTCGGAAGGTAAAAATGAAGAGCCGGTATCAACCCAACCGTATTTATTTACTTCGCCACGGAAGAACTCTGCACGATTGGTGCCTTTCTCCCAAATGATTTCAGCCCTATGTACAAACCGGTCATCATTTATTGCCAACATACCCCCTTCACCCGATATGATATTCTTTGTTTCGTGAAAAGAAAAAGCTGCAAGATGACCTATCGAGCCCAAAGCTCTTGCTTCTTGCCCCTTAGCTCTTGCCTCTGAATAGTACGAATCTACAGACTGAGCAGCATCCTCCACTACCAGCAAATTATATTTATTGGCAATAGACATAATCTTATCCATATCGCAAGCCACACCGGCATAATGTACCGGAACAATAACTTTAGTGCGGGGAGTTATAAGTGCTTCAATTTTATCGGCGTCAATGTTTGGATTATCTGCATAACTATCGGCAAAAATGATTGTTGCACCCTGACGAACAAAAGCTAATGCCGTGGAAACAAATGTATAACTGGGGATAATCACTTCATCACCCGGTTGAATATTGCAAAGCAAAGCTGCCATTTCTAACGCATCGGTGCAGGAGGTAGTTAGCAAACATTTCTTAAATCCATAACGGTTTTCGAAATAGCTTTGGCAACGTTGGGTAAACATGCCATTGCCTGAAATTTTACCACTATTAACTGCTTCGTAGATATAATGCGTTTCTTTACCAGTGAGGTAGGGTTTATTAAAAGGGATCATGTATGGGTGAATTATGATTTATTCGAAATTATAATGTATTTTTTTCAGTATACAACTTAACAATAATATAATCTTTTGATTGCATCTCAATTTTAGACTTAACGCGAATACTGTAATTGAGAAATATGCTCTCTTTAATAAGAGTCAATACCGAATTTGCATTCCCTTTCTCAAGAAAAATAGAATGTCTATTTATCAAATCTTGAAATGAGTAAAAGAACAATTTATTTGTTGGCATGTTCGTTGCCCAATCAGAAATGTATATCTTATTTATATTTATTGATGAGGAAATTGAAAAAGGATCTGAAAATTCAAATGCAATATCACCACAAAAACGAATTACACTCTTATTATTACCAACATACTCTTTTAATAGCGAGTTTTGTTGACTAAAAACCTTTCGTCCTTCCTCTGTCACACATGATATTTTATTTACTCTATAAAAAAATAATGATACAAACATGCAAATGAATACTACAAAAGATAATTTCATGGGTTTTATGTAAATATCAGACAAACTATCATACATTATTATAATTAGAGGTAGAAGTGCAGAATAAAAAACACGATCTTTCAATGTTGCGTCTAGTGAAACGTAGCTAATCGCAAAAATGAAAATAATCATAGAAAATATCAATCTGTATTTGTTAATTATATCTTTGATGCTGACTAAAATAATTAGCCAAATTGAACATATAACAAAAAGTACAAATGTAAATTTGCGAAGTGACGGATAAATATTACTTAACTTATTAGTTACTTCTACATGTTTAAGTTGACTGTTTATCAATCGTATTTTTGACAAATTAAGAGTCTTAGCATCAATAAAAAAATTCAACAACAACTGATAGTCACATTTATTAATACCGTGCGGAAGATTGTTTATAATTAATCCTGAATTAGGATTATCGTTAATTTGCCCACGTAGTCGATTATATTCTTGATAACATTTCCATTCTGGATCAGATTGATAAACTTTGTAATCAATAAATTTGAATAACAATGAGAAAGTAACTCCAGCAATGAGAAATACTAATTGATTTGAAAGAGTAAATCTGTTTTTTTGAAAAAAGAACTTTAGAAAAAAAGGTGATACAACAAATAGCACTAATAAAGAAGCTTCAAATCGAATAAGACTACCAATAACGACAAAAAATACTCCAACTAAATTCTGATACCATTTTTTACTACAAATTAATATTACTCCAGCCAATGTTGCAATTGCAGCTGTAGTTGTAAATTGAAAAAGCATAATTAGTCGCATTTCAATCACATATATTAAGCCAATAAATAATATTTTATAAAGCACTTTCCTTTTCCCATTAAAAACATACCAGGAAATTACTGACAATGAAAATATATGAATAATTACAAACAGAAGAGTATACCATTCAATCGAAGCATAATTTGAATACAAAAAAGTCAATAAAAGTCCGTAGATATAATTTATAAACACTAAATGTGGATCGCACACTCCTGAATATTTACCTGAAGCAAACAGCAACATAAAATAATCATCATCAACTTCATATCGAAATTTAAAAAAATATGCGACTGTACAAAAGAAAAGTGCATTGAGTATTAGCAATACAAAGAAATTGTATTTAAATACTATTTTCGATACTCCCACTCTTTTCATAACCAAAAATGATAAGTATTTGTAATAGATTTAATTGAGAATCCAGATTTTTCGTAAAAGTGACACGCTCCTACATTTCCCATTTGTGTTGGCACTTCCAACTGGTGTAGATCCTTAGCAATTACTTCATTTACACAAGCATTGATTAGGCTACTCCCATAACCTTTGCTTTGAGCAGATTCGGATACAGCAAATAAGCCAATGTGACCGGTATTCTCAGAAAATTTAAGTGTAATCATTCCCATTACTTTTTCGGACTCTGTTACAACAAAAATCTTGTCCGCAATCTCCTTTTTCAACGATCGGGTTATCCAAATTGAATACAATCGTTGAAAGTCTGCTTTATCGAAGCCTTTATCTAATCGAAAACGTGAATGAGTGCCACTCAAAAGAGCCAACGATTCAAATTCGGCTGTCAATTCAGTTAACTGATATTCAGTTGCATTGCACTCACAACCATCTACAGGAGTTACTGTTCTTGAATACAAACATTTTCGGTCAACTAATTTACCTTTAAATTGCTCTAAAATAGTTTTTTCTATCCTCAAATCTGCATTACCAAAAACATAAAGTAGT
>Ga0302296_1000998_pt1 | contig 21650 bp, 15 predicted proteins | sample III_Fen_N3_1_FD_194546 | JGI IMG/M metagenome (GOLD analysis project Ga0302296, IMG submission 194546) | Peat permafrost microbial communities from Stordalen Mire near Abisko, Sweden - III_Fen_N3_1 | ecosystem: Environmental > Terrestrial > Soil > Wetlands > Permafrost | place: Sweden: Abisko...
GAAGGATGATCGACATAGGCATCGCCAGTAAATAAAATAACATCGAGCTGCTGCCAACCTAACTGTTCTGCTTCCTTTTTAGCCGTTGGAAGCCATGGCGATTTTCTTGCTTGAATCATTTGATAATATGTGATTTCGGCAAAGTTAACGATTTTAGGCGATATAAAAATTTGATGGTGAGAAATACAATTTTTGTTGGATGAAAGTAAACCCCAACCCCTTGAAAAGGGGCTTTAACTGCATTGTAGATAATTATTCTTTAATTAATATGAAATTATGCAATCTGTTGCGAAATTATGGAAAGTGAAAATGAAATTTAGCTAGCATGACATCAAATAATGTAACTATTCACAAAATTATGGAAGCAGAAAGAGAAATATAACTAGAATTACATAAAATATAGGTAGCATTACATGAAATTATGCGATTATTTACAAAATAATGTAACGTGAAAATGAAATATAGGTAGGATGACATGAATTATTGTAACTATTCACAAAATTATGGCATGTGGAAATAAAATATAGTTAGCATGACATGAAATAATGTAAACTTTCACAAAATTATGGAAGTTGAAAGAGAAATATAACTAGCATGACATAAAATATAGGTAGGATGACATGAATTATTACAACTATTCACAAAATTATGGCATGTGAAAATAAAATATTGGTAGCTCGTAATGAAATTATGCAAACTTGTCATCGCTCCCGCAAGTGTTACGAAGTACACTTGTGGGTATTTCTCAATATTCTACTTTAGAAATAGAATTTTCGGAAAAGTTTTTAACTTTTCATCTATGCATTTGCATTTCTTCAATATTCTAAACAAAAAAGATAGGTAACAGAAGCAATTTAGAAACTTTGCAGTATGAATATTGCTATGGATGTTGTTTTATTAATATACCCACAAGTGTACTTCGTAACACTTGCGGGAGCGGAGAGCGGAGAATTTTTAAATTACTCCGTCGTAAAGATTATCAATTGGAAAGATTAAATCGTAGTCATTCCAATTAAGATTTCCATCAATTATTTTAAATTCACGGAATATTTTTTCGTTTAAATATTTACGAATAGACGGATGTAAAGAAGACTCTAAAAATGGTTTAAAATCAACTAAACGATTAAATCCATCATTAAAAAAGAGTCTAATTGCAAAATCTCCAATATATTTGGCTGATTTAATCTCAATCAAATCAACCTGAAAATCATTATATTCTTCAATTATTCTCATTTTATTCGAGTATTAATTTTTTCAAATTCAACATCCTTATGATAAACAAAATAGTCAATCCATTTTTGAACAATTTGTTCAGAATATTTTTCTAAAAAATCTTCAAAGTCTTTAAGTTTATTACCAGTCAATGGTCGTAAACCTTTAATCTGTTTAATTTTAATTTCTATAATCTCGCCGTTAACTATATAAAATTCTGCTTTACTTTCAAATCCATCATATTTACCGTGAACATGAATTGGTTCATGTTCATTTGAATAGAAAAAAATCAGAACTCCTAAATATTCAAAAATCTTTGGCATTACTTATTATTTTATATCAAAAATAGACTATTTCAAAGTGTATTACAAAAAATTGTGAGATTTGTTTTTTTACTTATAAATAAAATTTACCCTCGCTTCCGCAAGTGTTACGAAGTACACTTGTGGTTAATTCTAAATATTCAACTTTAGAAATAGAGTTTTTGGAAAAGTTTTTAACTTTTCATCTATGCATTTGCATTTTTCAATATTCTAAACAAATAAGAAAGGTAACTGAAGCAAAGTTAGAAACTTTGCATGATGAATATTGCTATGTATGTTGTTTGTTAATATAACCACAAGTGTACTTCGTAACACTTGCGGGAGCGGAGCAAACTAGATTCGAAAATTATAATTTTATTCAATTGAAACCTTAAAATGAATAGTATCCTTTAAATTTATTGAATCAACATTTATATCTATGAATTCCGAATAACCATTTTTATATTCAACTTCAATTCTGCTTAATAGGTTATTTTTAATAAATGAATTGAAATTTTGTTTTGTTTTGTTTAAAAACAAAGAATCTACCCATATTGTATTATCTTGAATCTCTTTAAATCCAAGTTCTTTATAAAATTGCCCATTTTCTATTTTAAAAAATTCAATTTTATTAATATTATTTGAATTATTTAGTTTTAAAATCCTTGCTTTACAGATAAATATAGTTTCACTTTTAATTTTATCTGTTTTATTTTGACAAGAATAAAGCAAGAATAAAAGAATAAAAGTCAAATTGATTTTACTCATCAAGTTTTTCTTTTGCTGAACTAACTTCTTTTGAATTTTCATCCTTTTTCAAATTTGTATTATTTATTTCATTTTAATATCTCTCGCTCCTGCAAGTGTTACGAAATACACTTGCGGGAGCAAAGTGTCTCTATTTTTTATATGAACGACAAGAATCTATCCGACAAAACTTAATATATTTATAAAAATAAGTTCTTGATTTAGCAATGAAATAATAATTATTTGAATAAATTATCTCGAATTTTTTTTTCTTTTTAGATAATAAAAAGATGAGCTTATTATTTTTAAAATACCATTTCCCAATATTACTATCATTGTCATAGATTAATTCCCCATCATTAAATAGAAAAAAATAAACAGATTCATGGCCACAAAACATACATTTAATAGAATCTTTCTCTTTTGTACACATTGACGTCTCCCATAATCCACAAACTTTTTGTACTTGTGCAAAAGATAAAAAAGGGATAAATATAAACAGAGTTAATAATGTCTTAAAATTCATACGATATTTTTCTTGTCTAACTTCAGGCGTATATTTGATTGCATCAGTAAAATTCTTTTGACTTAAATTGGAATCTTGAGGATCAAATACTCTAGTTCCCGCAAGTGTTACGAAGTTCTCTTGTGTTTTCAAAACTTACAGAAGAATTCTCATTAAAAAATCCTTCGACAAGCTCAGCACAACGAAGGCAAAACCAACCATCACCCTAAACTTGTCGAAGGTTTTTAAAAGCCTTTTATCAATTAATTAAGCCTTTTGAAAAAAGCTTAAGAACACATTCCATCGAACATACACCAAATAGGTACCTTTTTTAGTTTGACCAGTAAGTAAGAACTTTGCAAGGAAAATAAAAGAAGCTCCAAACTTAATAAAGTACTCGAGTGCTTTGCGTGCTTTCACAAAAAACGATTCGTTTTGCAAGCGAACTCGTTCCGATGAGCCAATTGAGAAGATTATTTTATCTAGGAATTTTTCTTCAAGACGGAAAGCATCAATAATATGATGCACCACCGCATCGGGAACATATAAAACCTTTTTATTGAATTTCTTTATTTGTAAGAAGATATATTTATCGTCGTTTCGCCAAATGATATCGGGATTGAACATTCCTATTTCATCAAAAATATGTTTGCGAAAAGCCATGTTGCAACCAGCAGGATATTTATTGGTATACACTTTTACTTTATCGCCATGATCAATTTTTGCAACCAACCCATATAAGTAAGGTGATAACCATTCAGGCTCTTTATTGGCGGGGAATAATGGAAGTATTTTGCCTCCCATAGCATCAACATCGGGATTATTGTCGAAATGTTTAATGATGTTTGCAGCAAATTCGGGTTCAGCCAAAGCATCATCGTCAATAAACACAATTGAGTCGCCTTTAGCCGTTACAATTCCGCAATTGCGAGCATTCGACAAACCTGGTTTCTTTTCTATTACATATTGATATTGGAGGTCGCCTCGGTTTTGCTCAAATTCACGACAAATTGCATCGGTATTGTCCGATGAATTATTATTTACAATAACCAGTTCAAAAAGTTTTTTGTCGCAGGTTTGTTCCTCAATTTTTTGAATGACTTGACGGATATATTTATCGCGATTGTAAGCACAAATGACAATAGAAAGTTTCATTTCGTTGTTGTTTTGATTTTAAAGATATTTTTTAACATCCTCTTCGGATATTGGTGAACTGCCAAGGATAATTAATCGCTCGACTACATTACGTAATTCGCGAATATTTCCCGTCCATTTATTTTGTTTTAAAGCATCAAGAGCTTCGGGTGTAATTTCGTGTTTGGGAATTCCCATTTCCATGCAAATTTCGGAAAGGAAATGTTCGGTTAAAATTGGAATATCGTCGGCACGTTCATTGAGCGAAGGTACTTTTACCAAAATAACACTTAAGCGATGATATAAATCTTCGCGGAAACGACCAGCGGCAATTTCTTCTTTCATGTCTTTGTTGGTTGCAGCAATTACTCGCACATTAACTGGAATATCACCATCGCCACCTACACGCGAAATTTTATGTTCTTGCAAAGCTCTTAGCACTTTTGCTTGTGCCGATAGACTCATATCGCCAACTTCGTCGAGAAAGATTGTGCCGTTTTCGGCTTGTTCAAATTTTCCTTTGCGTTGTTTAATTGCCGAAGTAAAAGCTCCTTTTTCGTGTCCAAAAAGTTCACTTTCGATAAGTTCCGATGGAATTGCTGCACAGTTTACTTCAACAAAAGGCCCCGTAACTCTAGCACTTTGATCGTGAATGGCACGTGCAACAAGTTCCTTTCCTGTACCATTTCCACCAGTTATTAAAACACGAGCATCGGTAGCCGAAACTTTTGTTATTATCTCGCGAATGTCGGCCAATGGTGCACTTTCGCCAATCATTTGGTAACGACTTTCTATCTTTTGTTTCAACGATCGGGTTTCTTGAACCAATACCGTTTTGTCGAGAGCATTTTTGAGTGTTATCAGAACTCTATTTAAATCGAGTGGTTTGCCAATAAAATCATAAGCTCCCAGTTTAATTGCTTCAACGGCAATTTCAATAGTTCCATGTCCCGAAATCATTACAACCGGAACATCAATATGATCGGTTTGGAGTTTTCGTAAAACATCCATTCCATCCATTTCGCCAGGCATTTTGATATCACAAAATACAAGATCGAAACGCGTTGCTTCCATTTTTTCAACACCTTGACTGCCACTTTCGGCAACATCAACGCTGTGATTTTCGAATTCAAGAATCTCTTTTAATGAATTACGAATACTTCGCTCGTCATCGATGATTAATATCTTAGCCATTATTGCGAAATTACTTGTAAAAGCTTTTGTTTATCGACAGGAACAACACCTGCATGCTCGCAAACTAAACCACCAGCTATGTTGCTTATTCGGGCAATTTCAGTAGCGTCGAGCCCAGCAATAAGACACATTGTTGCAACACTAATTACAGTATCGCCAGCACCCGAAACATCGGCAACTTCGCGAATATGTGTTGGCACATGATAGAACGAATCGCCATCGGTAATTATCATTCCAAGTTCCGAAAGTGTAACCATCAAATGACGGATATTCATTTCGTGACGGAATACCGATATATTTTCGTGAATAGCTTCGTAGTCGCTTTTTTTAATTTCGACTTTCAAGCCTTCGCACAATTCTTTAAAGTTTGGTTTAAATAAGGTAACTCCTTTATAATCGAGGAAATTTCGCTTTTTAGGATCAACAGAAATAGGAATACTTTTGCGAGTTGCAAACGTTACTACCGACGAAATGATGTTTGGAGATATAACGCCTTTGTCGTAGTCTTCAAAAATGATAGCATTAATTTTTTGCTCATTAATGATTGTTTCAATTTGCCCTATGATTGTTTGTTCTTGCTTTTCAGAAACGGTGTATGTTATTTCATCATCTATTCGTAAGCAATGTTGGTTGCCACTAATGATACGAGTTTTTGTTGTCGTTTTTCGTTCTTTATCGCAAATAATACCGATGTTCGACATTTCTTGTTCTTCGAGCAAATCGATAAAGATTCGTCCTTTTTCATCATCACCAATTATGGAGCAAAGAATAGGATTTCCACCCAATGATTTTATATTTAAAGCAACATTTGCAGCACCACCAAGGCGGTTTTCGTGTTTTTCGACAGATACAATTGGAACGGGAGCTTCGGGCGAAATGCGTTCAACTTTTCCCCACATATATGAATCGACCATTACATCGCCAATTATTAAAACCGAATATTTTGAAAACGATTCGAATAATTCCTGATATTTTTCCATTTACTCTTATTTTAAATAATAACAAAGGTACAATTTTAAAACAAAAATAAAGAGATGGTTTTGCAAAGATTATGATTAAACATTCCCCTTAAAAAGGAGAATTAAACATTCTAAATTCGCATTATTCTGTTATATTTGTTTTCGTAACTATTGAGAGTAGAAAGAGCAAAATCATTTAAAATCGCAGTTATATGTTTATTTACAAAGGAAAAAGCCGAAAAGCATGATGAGTAGGCAAAAAGATTTATTATGAAGCAAATTGCAATCGGAATACTTTTACTAATAAGCTTAACAAGCTATTCACAGGAATCAGCAAAACCAATTAAAAAGTTTTACTTTGGAGTTTCACCTTCAATAGGTTTCTTCAATCCGGTTGGTGTAAATAACTATATCAAAAACAAACTTGACGAACAAAATATAACCATCAATTTTGGTTTCCCTCAAATGTTCATGAACTATGGAATAAACGTTTTAGGAAGTTATTACTATAAACAAATTTCTATTACAGGAAGTATGGAGTTTTCTTATGCGTATAAATATGTGTCTATTCCTAATGGAACAAGCCATGTGTATAGTTTTGAAAGAACATCTTTAGGATTAACGAGCAATTATTACATCCCTTTAAGTTCAAGACGTTCATTCTTTATTGGAGCTGGCGTACTAGATAATTTTATGTTTTTCGAAACATTTAAAGCTAGTTCAATAGGTGGAAGAGCACAAGCTGGTCTGGACTTTAAAATGGGAAGAATTCGTGCAAAAGTTTATGGCCGATTTAATTTTATGCAAACAGCACACGCAACCGATGGGAATAAAAGTTGCAATTTAAATTATTCTGGATTTGATATTAGTGGAATATTTGAATTTTAAGAAATAGCGAAAGCCGAAAAGCTAAAGAGTAGGCATATATTTTAATTTTAAAAAAAAAAATGAAAAAGAAAGTTTTAGGATTTTTATTACTAACATTTATTAGTATTTCAACCATTTTCTCTCAAGGATTCAATGCACCTTCAGCGGGTAAATCATTTGTTTACTTTGTTAGAGTTACACCGCTAGCACCAAAATCAAACTTTGAATATTTCGAAAAAGATAAATTTATAGGAGAATTCAAGGCTTCAAATTATATTCGAATTGAGTGTGAACCAGGAGAACACCTTTTTTGGGGAGCGAGTGAAAATAAAGATTTTATAACTATTGATTGTAAAGTTGGTGAATCGTATTTTGTAGTTGTAGATGTTTTAGTTGGTGCAATAAGGCCTCACATTCGATTTACGCCTGTGACTTCAGACAATTCGGCTTTATTATCGAAAATAAAAGTAATTGTAAATGATAGAAAACCTATTGAAACTCCTGAAAAAATATTGAAAGATAAGGCTGAAAAAAAGAAAATGTATATTGCTACAACCTTAAGTAATTATGAGCAACTTTTAAAAACCACAAAAAACTATCAAAACATGACGCAAGATATGTTTATCCCAATGAATATATTGAAACAATAGATACATATTAAAAGAGGTTGATTCTCAATGGGGAAATCAACCTCTTTTAATAATATATCTATTGGCTAACGCAAAATACTTTTACAACCACTCACTCAATTCCAACCAACGCAATTCTTTTTCATCAATTTGTTCGATAATAATAGCTAGTCTAACCGACTTTTCTGAGTCAAAATTTCCAGCATTCATATCGTTTTGTATCGACTGACGTTCTGCCACTAATTGTTTAATTTCTTTAGCCAAAGTATCAACCTCCATTTTTTCTTTGAATGAAAGTTTTCTTTTGGGCGTTGACGCCATAACTGTTTCAGAAACGACTTCTTCTTTCTTACTTTCCTTCTCAAGTTTCTTCTCAGCTTTTTCTTTTTCGGCTTGCCATGCTGAATAATCGGAAAAATTACCTGGGAATATTTTTATGTTGCCATTACCCTCGAAAACAAAAAGATTATCTACAATTTTATCCATGAAATAACGGTCATGCGATACAATAATAACACAGCCTTTAAACGATTGAAGATATTCTTCCAACACATTTAATGTCATAATATCAAGATCGTTTGTTGGTTCATCGAGAATGAGGAAGTTTGGATTTTTCATCAAAACGGTCATTAAATATAGACGACGACGTTCTCCACCACTTAATTTCGACACATGCGAATATTGTAATTCGGGAGGAAAAAGAAAATGCTCTAAAAATTGCGAGGGCGACAACCGTTTGCCATCGCCAAGCATTATATCTTCCGAAATAGCTTTAATGATATCAATTACTCTATCACCTTCATTAAACGACATTCCATCTTGACGATAATAACCAACTTCAACAACTTCGCCAAGTTCAACAGTACCCGAATCGAGAGGTTCTTTGCCGGTAAAAATATTCAACATTGTCGATTTACCACATCCATTGTTTCCAACAATTCCGATTTTCTCGAAGCGTTCGAATTTATATGAGAAATCGTTTATCAGAACTTTGTCGCCAAAAGCTTTTCGAATATTATCAAATTCTAAAACTTTCTTTCCTAATCGTTTGGTAACTATATTGAGTTGAACCGATTTTTCATCTGTTTTAATAGATGCCTTCTTTTGTATTTCATAAAAATTATCGGTACGATATTTCGCTTTTGTTCCGCGAGCTTTAGGCATACGACGCATCCATTCAAGCTCAGTTTTCATAAGGTTTTTAGCCTTATCAATACTTGCATTAAGCGATGCTATTCTTTCTTCGCGTTTTTCGAGATAATAAGAATAGTTTCCCGAATATTCGTAAACGGTGTTATTATCAATTTCAATAATATTAGAACACACACGATCGAGGAAATAACGATCATGCGTCACCATAAATAAGGTACATTTTACCTTTTTAAAATATTCTTCCAGCCATTCCACCATTTCCATATCAAGGTGGTTGGTAGGTTCATCGAGAATTAAAAAGTCGGGTTCATTAATTAGCACATTTGCTAATGCAACACGTTTTCGTTGACCACCAGAGAGCTGTGCCATTGGCTGATCGAAATTATCAATTTTAAGTTGCGAAAGAATCTGCTTAATTCGCATTTCGAAATCCCAAGCATTTTGATGATCCATCGCTTCCATTGCTCTTTGCAACCTATCATCATCGTGACTGTGTAAAGCATCTTCATACTCGCCAACAGCTTTAATCACATCGTTTGACGACGCAAAAGCTTGTTGCATAACCGTTAACTCTGGATTGCAAATTGGATTTTGCGAAAGATATCCAATCGAAACATCGTTACGAAAAACCACATTACCCCTATCGGCACCTTCAAGTCCTGCAATGATGTTCATTAAGGTCGATTTACCTGCACCGTTTTTGGCAATTAAGCCCGTTTTATCGTCTTTAGCTATTCCAAATGAAATATCTTTAAATAGGTATAAGTCACCGAAGGTTTTGGTGAGATTTTCAACTTGTAAATAACTAGCCATAAGTATGTGTGATTAATTGTAGAAATACCAGCTCAAACCATACGAGATTGCAGGTTTATCGAGCGGATAACGATTAACTGTATTGAAGTTTGTACCTGAAGTTAGGTAATAACTTGCATGTGAATATTTGAGAAAAAATTGTAAGCGTTTATAATCAAACTGAATAAAAACATCGGTTAATGGATAATCGCCAGTTTTATTGCTCGATTGTTTATAGAAAACACCAAGTTCGGGCATATATCCTGGCTCATAAAACTTCGACCAATAATAAATATCAAGTCCAACTTTCATTTTTAACGCTTTCTTGAATAAGCGAGCTTTCAATGCAATAGTATTTACGGTAACAAATTGTGGTGCCGAAATGATTGATGTATTAGCATGTTGAAAAACAATATTATTCGATAAATACAAGCATCCAACATTTGTTTTCTTGCCAGCATCAAGAGCATATACAATTATGTTATCGTTGTGCTGTTGAATTGATAAATCGTCGGAAACGTACACATAATTTTGCAGAACCGAAGCACTAACTTTAAGATGATATTTGTCGTGCAAAGAATGAATTTGTGCCGAAGCAGTTACAACTTGTTGATTTTTCAAATTGTTGTTATTCCACGAAAAATGATTACTTCTATATGTTGTATAAAAATAGGAAGGACTAGATATTTGACCGTCAATGTTTGCTTCAATTCTTAACGAATCAAACTTTTTGTAATCGGAATAAATACCTGCATGAGTTTCGATGTTCGATTGCTTGCGACCAGACAAATAATAACGAGCCTGAGCATCGAAACCTTTGTGTGATTTGGATTTATTCCAAAGATTCATTTGCAAATACCCATTATTAAAGATCGATGATTTACCCCACATTTCATAATCGGTAATAATATAATTCTCAGTTTCAACTCCAACACCTGCAATAAGCGTTTGAATATTCGATCGTTTTTTATTGCTACTTGCTTTCAAAAAGAAAAAGTTCGATATAACTTTTGATATAGATGAGTCACGAGTAGTAGCACTATTCAATGGCTTTGTAGGATAAAATACTGTAGAAAGTGCTGAAAGAGTTTCTTTATACATTCGGTACGAACGTTCCGATTTTAATTCGTGTCCAAGACTTAATGGGAATTCGTTTAATTCAATTTTCAAAGAATCTGGTTTACGATATCGACCAGTTAGGTTGAATTCTTGTTTAATATAGAGTTGTGTAAATCGAGTAACACTATTAGCTCCCGATAAATAAACATCGAGCATTTTAGTGTCGTAATTACTGTTTGTACGTAATTTTTCAACATTCTTAACGCCACCATTTTCCTGTGAGAATAAACGATTGAAAGAATATTGAGCAACTATCGAATAACGTGATCCAAAAAATGTTGTAAATAATCGCATATCGTGAGTACTTGCCTTTTGATAATTGTACGCTCCAATTGCACCATAAAAATTCATTTCAAAGCCAATATTCCATTCCTTGGTAATATTTTGTGTATGTAATGCATTGAACGATTCAAACATATTTGAACTACCTACAAATTTAATTATGGTAAATGGACGACGTGTATTGTAAAAATCTTTATCAGCTGCAGAAAAAAAGCTTAATGCAAATGGTGCCATAAAAGGATTGTCATTTAGTTTTTTATTCTCAAAATATGACAATGAATATGCAGCTTGACCAATCACTCCTAAATAAGCAGGATAAAGAGTCGCTTTATAATAAGGCAAACTTCTAAAATGATTATCATTTATCGAATCTTTCTCAAAAATCGTTGGAATTGCTAAAGAATTGTCGAATCGTAAACTGCGAACAACGGCATCTTTAATTGTATCTTTTGTATGATAGTCAGCACTATCATTGGTAATTCCAGCAAATACTGAAGTAAAAGATAGTAAAAGAGAAATACTTATTAAAAACCTACGCACAATTTGCACAACTTATTATATTAATGAGAAACGCAAATTTAGACCAAAATTTTTATTTGACGTCATATATCCGTTTGTTCTTGGTTGATTTATTGTCCAATCAAAAAATGCTCGTATAGTAAACTGTTGTGTTAGCATATAATCGGCAAACCATTTTATCGACCAAATTTTTTGGCCTGAAATTACTGACTTAGTATCATTTTCGGTAGTTGCATTTGATGCAATAGAACGACGGATTGTAGTATTATCCCTAACCGACACATCAATTCGGGTATTTATATCATTAGTATAAGCTTTGCTTGTTCCGGCAGTTTTAATATTTATTGTAAAATCTTTAAAAACGTAACCAAGTCCAAATACATATTCATAGCCACTTATTTCCGAAATTTCATTATTTACCATCGATAAACTTACCGTTCTATTATTTCGAACTTCAAACTTGGTAGTCATGTTGTTTTGTAGTTTACTATCGACACCAATTATTGGATTAAAACGTTCGTCAATAGCTACAGCACTTATTGAATATTTGGGAGTATAATACACATATCCAGCAACTAAATCGGCATATAAATCATTACTAACGGTAGAACTGCTTGTATATGTTTGATATGAATTAATACTATAATTACATGTATAACCATGCGAAAGAGTTATTGATTTAAAATATTTTTTTACGGCCTTAAGTTCTGATAATCCATTATAATTAACTTTCCAGTTAATCGATCGTGCAAAATCTTTAACACTACTAAACATTGGTGTAAAGTTATTTCCAATTTGCACTTTTTGGGCATCTTGACCAGTATATGCAGCAATAAAAGCAGGAATCATTACATCTTGTGACGTTGCTTTATATTTGGCGGGGAATTTATTTACATCTTTTTCAGATGTTTCCCCTTTTTGATCTTGTAAGCGAGTTGCAACTACAAATAAATTTGCTTTAAATTGAGCATATGTTTTATCTGACATCGATGACCCTAACATTGCATTAGTTTTTATTGCATTAGTCGAAATAGAGAAATTTCCATTTGTCGTTTGCTTACTTTCATTTAAAGTCGCAACATTTCTTGTTAAATATCTTGTTTCATTTCGAGAAAATGTTCTATTATTTTCAAGATTTATTTTAAAATTAGTTAAAGGCTCTATTGTTGTTTTAACATGAATTTGATCAGAATACGTTCTTGAAAATTTATCATTCAATAAAGCATCATCTTTAATAAGCCAATTTTTTTCAAGTACCGTTTTCTCAAGTTCAGAGTATGATGGAACGTATCCAAAAACATAGCCCCATCCAGGAGTTGGATCACCTTGAAAAGGATTTTGCATCCCAAAATTACGTGTGCTATTTTGATATCCAGGAACGTATGATCCATTAGTTTCACTTGCATTTATATTTATTGATTTAACCATTACCAAAGTATGAACGATTCCATCAACAACAATTCTCCAGGCAGGATCCTTAATTTCACGCTTACCAGTAACGACTACTTGAGCCTTATCATAATCCTTTTCTGCTGTAAATGTTACTTTATTTGCATCAAGCACAACAGTTTTACCTTCAATAACTTTTCCTTTACTGTCAATAAGGCTAACTTTTACATCAATAGTTTTTAAACTATGCTTAATTTCAACAGCAGTATATGCCAATACGGTTACACCATCTTGAGTATATTTTACATTTTCTGTTTTCGGCTTATTTTTATTCTTTCCCGAGAATCTTTTATCGACTTCTTTTAAATATTTCGATTTGTTATACAATTTGGTAAAACTAATTGTAGCATCAAGATTTTCAGTATTAGAATTTTTTATTATGTTACCAGCACTAAGTGTACTGGAGGGAATTTGATATGCCCGAGTCCACGAATAATTACCATCGTATCGAACATTAGAACTTATAAAGTTTAACATCGAAATTTTATCAATTGGTAATTTATAGGAAATACTAATTTTTTGAGCAAAATCGGTTGTGCGACCTCCATTTCGAAGAGAATTTTTAATAGTATCTTCTCCATACCAATTATTTTTAAGGATCACTCCTTGAGGTTCTTCAACTCTTGCAGCATTATTTGCCGAATATTCTAGTTTTAAATTTTTGGTCAGATTCCATTTCATATTATATGTTCTGCCCCAATTAAATTTTTTCGAAGTTATCGCATCAAACTTATAATTTGGATCTGCATATTGCGACAAGTTTCTTCGCAACGACTCTTTATATGTTTTATCTAGCTGATTATCAACTGAAATTTGTGATGGTAATAATCCAATATTGAAATCACGAATTATAGCTAAGCTATTCGATTTTACAATATTTTTAAGTGGCTCTATTGATATCGGTTTTAAAGTATAACTATATAAAAGTGACGCCTTTTGGTCGTACCTATCGTCATAAACATAATCGACACTACGATTATGAATTTTATTAAATGCATAAGTAACCGCAAAATTATTTACATGTAAAGGATGTAAAAATTTAGGATTGGGACGTGTAATTCTAACATTTGTAAAATTATAACTAAACCGTTCTTCTAGATCTTGGCTTAATTGCTTATATTTTTTAGCTGAATCTGCTGATAGATTATTTAATTTCGTCTTTAATAATTCATCCGTACTTAAAGGATCATACAGTGGTGTTGATGTCATTTCGGACCAACCAGCATAAAATGGTAATTGCAGTCCTAACTTATCGGGGAAAAACTTATGTAATGCAATACTTGATGCAAAATTTGCTTGATGGATTTCATTTTGACTACGTTCAAAAATACGTTCATCAACGCCACCAAATCCAGGTTTAATAATTTTACCATCAAAACTAACCGTTGCAAAATCAGCCATAGTTATTCGTGAAGATGCTGTTGCAGCCCAGCCTCCTTTTTCATTAAAATCGGTTAAACGCAATTCGTCAAACCAAACAATAACCGATTTTTGCATTCCATCATCCGAAAGATTAATTGAACTTTTTTTCTTGTTTCGAACACCAATCATTAAGGTTTTAACTCCTCCTAAAGTTGGATTACCCTTGATTGTTATTTTGTTTTTTCCATCAAGTATTGAAAATGTTTGATCTGTCTGAAAGTCATTTTTTTGTTCCATCAACTTATCTCGATCTTCTTTGATAGATACTAGCTTTTTAAGATTTATCGCAAAATTATTCTCTTCTGGCCAAACAACTAATCGATCTGCATCTGATTTATATGTTGCTGGAGATATTAAGTGAGGAGTTAATTTTAATGGTATCTCATATTCATAATAATTCTGGGTGTAATCTGAACCAATACGCATAAATACTGTCATATCTGTATTTGAAACCAGATTTTCCTCATTAATAAATGCTTCTCCGTGAACAAACATATTCAGTTGTCCAAATTGACGAAGATCTTTATTTAACATTTTATATATCGCTTTTGAATTACCGTCATCTAATCCTTCAACTTTCATTTGAAGTGATGATTCATTTTGTTGAACAAGCAATGGATTCATCGGATCTATTGTTCTTTGAACTCCTGGAGGTAGTACATAATTTACAGGCAATCGACTTGAGTTCTCTTCAATATTAACTGACGATAAATCAACCTGAGCTTGATTATTCAAATCATATTCACCAGCTTCATACAAAGTATTATCATATTTACGCCAAGTTCCACGAACCAATGCTAATTCTGCTAAACGAAGATATATCGAATCTTTAAATCCTTTGAGAAACATTCTCATAAATTGAATAGACTTAAAATCTGTTATATCACCAATTCTTTGTTTTAAATCGGAGTTAATCGGAATTTTAATTTGATACCAATCTATTGATTCATTTAAGCCTTGAGGTTTTTCAACTATTTTATCGACTACATAATTCTTACCTACAACTAAATCTTCTCGTCTTATACTTAACTTATATTGGAAATACGCTTCATTTTCTTGCAAAGTATTATCTTGATTTATGTCTTCTATATCAGGGCTTAATCTACCTGTTCCTTGATTATTTCCTACAGGTGAATTTCCATCAGATCCATTGTAATAATGATATCTTTCGTAAATTGATAAAGTATCTACACCCCTATCATTTAAATATGAAGAGAAATTATCATGCGAAGGGTCTGACTTCAATTTTTCAATAATTTTCTCATTTACACCCAGAATTGTAGCATCTTCAATAACATTATTAAAAAACACAGCTTCATCCTTATCTCCTAATCCATCAAAACCAACATCTTGATCTCCTCGATTTTCATTATTATCAAATCCTTTTTCTACAACTTGAAAATTTGGAACACGAGCTAATTTTGTGTATATAAATTTACTTCCATCGTTTTTTAACCCATTCTCAGCAAATTTCCGAGAATCTCGAAGAATATCCTCTGAAATAATCCCTAAATCAATATAAAAATCGCCTCCCTTATGTTTTTTTTGTGAATCATAATAAAATGGATCCATTAACCAAAACTGAAGATATTCAACATTCGACTCTTCGAAATCTGTAGTAGTCATTTCTCGTGTTATACCAGCCCATCGTTCTTCTGGAGAATTAAGTCGACCCGTTTGTGGATCCATACCTGCAGAAATTTTTGGAATTCCTTTTACATCGTAATTGTATGGACCACGTTCGTAAGGATAATATGCTAAATTTATAATTGTAATCGGGCGCGGCATTGATGATGTTTCTTGCTTATTAAACAATTCACTTGCCATTACTGCATGAGAATAAACATTTGCTTGTAATGATTTGGGAAATTTAGAATACGTACCATTAAAATAATCATTATTTATATCAAACCAAGCTAATTGTGCTCTATTAATACCATTTCGTAAATCATTAATATATTGTCCTTCAGGGAATAATTTTTGTTGTCCTTGAGGTGTAGAAGCTAAAACCCAAAGAGAAGGTTCGCGTAAACTTGTTTTTTGTTGCGAATTTTCAAAATAATCAACTTCTACAGCTTGATTAATTAATTTAGACGTTTTAGGTATGAGTTGAGCAAATTCAGCACTTGCTTTAATTGATGATTTTTCTTTTGTATTTATAAATGGGATTTTATCAACTAAACGAGTTATCAAAGGTGCATCAGTTGAATATGATGCATCTAAACCCCAAACTGTATTATTTATAGGAAAATCTTCAAATCCAACTTTTGATGTTAATGGTACTTCTGATAAGCGAATAATTGTTGCGCCTATTTTAAATTTATCGCTAAATGTATAATTCAATTTTGTCCCCATTAAGTTTTTAGTTCGCATACTAAACAATGGATTGCTTTCTAAACTAACTTTAATCGGTGTTTTTGATTCAATTAAACCTTGATTAATAATTTTAACACGCCCCATTGCATAATCTACGGTATAATCGGTTCCTTCAACTAATTTTCGTCCACCGGCTGTTACTGTTACAGAACCTTCTTGAACTTGCGTTGTATTCAAAGATATATCGCTCGAATAGCTTGATTTATAAGATCCTTTTAACAAAAACTTGTCTTTTTCCGAAACTTGTTTTGCAGAACTTTGTGTTGAATCATATAATTGTTGATACACATATTTTTTTGATAAAGCACTATCACCAATTGCTGTTTTTAAATGCGACCCAAATGGTTCAAGTACAGGAAAAATAACTTGTCCGGTTTGTGAATTCATGGTATAACCATCTAAAAAATCGAAATAGCCATCTGGATGGGGTTCTTTATTCGAACTTATTTTATCGAGATTCATAACCGTTATCAATGGTTTACCTTTCAATTTCCCTTCAGAAAAATATCCAATTGGTTTACCCGATTTATCATCTTCATAAAGAATGTCTAATTTAAAATCATCAGCACTTATTTGATAACCGCCAACTGAATAAACATTTTTCATCATTAAATCCCAGTTGTTATAGCGTGGACTTTGACTTTTCCCTTTAAGAAGTTTAACAATTAAAGGTTGTGGATGATCAACTCCGTCACTAGAGAATTCTCCAACTTGATATACCTGACCTTTATATTCGTACTCGTAAGCTATTGCTAAAACTTTTGATGGATCAACATTAGATTTTAATGAGATATAACCAAGCTTATTATTTACTGTATATTGGGTTTCTTTTAATTTAATCGCTAAATCAACCTTTTCATAATCTTCACCAACTTTATATCCCAAACCATCCATTATTATTGTGGTTTTAGAGATATCACGAATATTTGATTCATTCTTTATAGATTTATAAAGCTTATCCTCTTTATTATTAGGCAAATTATACTCTTGAAAACCATCTTTACTATCACCTAAATCGGTTAACGCAATTATGTTTCTTGCATTTTCTTTTCCTGCAGAAGTTTGTGTCATCCAAATTTCTACTCGTCGTATAATTACACCATTGGTAATTTCAGGCATCGTTTTAAAAGCTTCTTCATAATGATTTCGGAAATAGTGACCTATGAAATAATGTTTATTCGCTTCATAATTATCGCATCGAACGGTAAATTGCTGCATTTGAGCTCCCTTATCAACATTAATAGTTGAAAATTCACCTCTTTGTTGTGAAATAACGGACGAAACTTTTAACTTTCCGAATTGTAAATCAGCTCTAAATCCTTTTAAACTTTGACTTCCTTTAATAAGTGAATTTTCAACAGGAAATGTAACATTCCCTGCCTCTATTTTTTTTATAATTTCGTCTTCATCTCCAGTATAATCAAGCTTCATTTGATTTTCAAAATCAAATTGAGATTCAGTATCATATTTAATTTTCATCGATACCTTATCGCCAACCTTTCCAGTAACACTCATTTGGATTTTGTTAGAAAAATCGAAATTGAACATTTTTTGTTGACGTTTTGTTAATGATGGATTATATGAACGTGTATACTTTCCACCAAAGGTAATTTCAGCCGATCCTTGTGTCTTTATATCAATGGGATTTTTATCACCCATTACATTATCTACAACATCTTTTAATAAATCACCACTTTTACCCGATTTATTACTATTTGTAGCTTTATCGTGCCAATAATTTTGTTTGTTTTGCTTAGAATTATAGTTGTTATATTCTTGCTGACTAAGAGAATAAGGTGTATTATTTTCAAATGCACCCATTTTTTCATGAACATCATATTCATTAGTTTCAGAATTATATTCTATTTCTGTTTTTAATGATGGTGATGAGCCTAATCGTAATCCTGAAGGTTTTTCAAGATTTTCATAAGGAAGGTCTTGTTGTGATTTATAGTTGTATGGGAGTTTAACACTATCTGATGAAGAGCTAGTATGTTGTTTTTTTACAGTAGTTACAGAATCTTGTTCACCAATGTCTGTATCTGAATCCTTTTGCAGGGCATTCGGTTTTATTTCGTTACGTCCAATTATGGCAAACGAAACTGTACATGCAAAAAGTAATACAAACGATGCAAACCATTTATGTCTATTAACTATTTTCTTCAAGCAAACGTTTTTATTTGTAATAATTATAACCTTTTTAAAGATAGTTTCACAAGAACTTCAACAGCTGCTGTTGGATTTTCTGTTACTACCTTATCGAGGACTTTCTCTACTGCTGCTTTACCAAAACCAAGCATTAGCAATGCTGATAACGCTTCTTGTTTCGTTGTATTGTCTTTATGCGAAAAAATATCTGGCATTTCTCCTGATTTGCCTAGCTTATCTTTTAAGTCGATAATCATTCTTTGTGCTGATTTCTCTCCAATCCCTTTTACAGCTTTTAATGTTTTCACATCTCCGCTTGTAATTGATGATACAATTTCAGGAGGAGTTAAACTCGACAAAATCATTCTTGCGGTATTTGCTCCTACACCCGAAACTGAAATAAGTGAACGAAATATATGACGTTCATAATCATCAAAAAAACCGAATAAATCGTGAGCATCTTCCTTTATTACCTGATGGGCAAACAACTTTACGATTTCGCCCTCTTTCAGTTTTGAAAAGGTATTGAGCGAAATATTTAAAAGATAACCTATATTATTTGCTTCAACAACAACAAACGTTGGGGTTAATTGAGTAATATTTCCTTTAATATATTCAATCATTGATTATTGTGCTCCTTTTTGTTCTACAATAACCATCTGCGATTTCAGTTGGTTTTTAAGTAAAAATTTATATTCACGACGTTTGTTGAATATATCTATTGCCATGTAAATAGCTTGACGGAATGAATTTTCGTTAGCTTCATTTTTACCAACTAAATCGTAAGCAGTTCCGTGTGCTGGCGAAGTTCTTACTATTGGCAATCCGGCCGTAAAGTTAACTCCTTCTTCAAAGAACAATGCTTTGAATGGTATTAAACCTTGATCGTGATACATAGCCAAAATAGCATCAAATTTCAAGAAATTGCCTGAAGCAAAAAAGCCATCAGGTGGATATGCACCTAAAGCCATAATATTTTCTTCGCGAGCTTTATTTATTGCAGGAACAATAAATTCCGCTTCTTCAGTTCCAATAAGACCTTTATCGCCAGAATGTGGATTTAAACCTAAAACAGCAATACGAGGTTTACGAATTCCAAAATCTTGAATTAAGGAAGTATTCATAACTCGTAATTTTGATAATATATTATCAACTGTTACATATTTTACAGCCTGAGATAACGGAACGTGACCAGATAATACTCCAATTCTAAAACTCGGACTTACCAAAAACATTAAGGCATTTTCGTCACCAAATTCTTTCGACAGATATTCGGTATGACCTGGGAAGTTAAATGAGTCGGAATGAATATTGTGTTTATTGATTGGTGCTGTAACCAATACATCAATTTTGTTCTCTTTTAAATCGGCAACTGCCATTTTAAGAGCAAGAAAAGATGCCTCGCCAGCTTCAACAGTTTCGGTTCCAGCTTCAACCCTTATGTTTGGATCGACACAGTTAATGATATTTGCTTTTTTGCTTGCAGCTTCGTCTGCCGTTTTAATGAGATTAAAGTTGAAATTTGGTAAATCGATAGCTTTTCTGTGGAAAGCTGCTACTTTAGGTGATCCATATACAATTACGGTAGCATTTTCCATAATTCTTTGATCAGCTAAAGACTTCATTATTACCTCGTAACCTATGCCATTTATATCTCCATGGGTAATCCCAATTCTTATTTCTTGATGATCCATTTTTCGCTAAAATATGTATTACTCTTTCAATGAGTGCGAGCAAAGATACATAAATTATTTTTTATTATTATGTACAGTTTTAAAAGGGAAATTGAATAGCAAAACGCTTTGCATTTGCTAGTTTATTGCTTCAAGTTGACTTACAGATTGTAATTGACCAGCAGTGTCAAAACTTTGTATTTTAATAACTCCCAAAGTTGTTGAATACCATTGGATTCCAGTCATTTTAATATCCATCATCATTTTAGTAGTAACGCTGTAAGTAATTTTGTAACATTCAAATGTTCCAGCAGCAGTAGTAATAGTTTCTTTGGCTACTACTTTTCTGTTGTTAATTTGCATTTCAAGTGAAAAAGGAAGTTGAGGAGAACCAATTTTAACAGAACAATCTTTTAATTCTTGACCAACTGTCATAACAGAAGGGTATTCTAAATTATCGCCTGTAATTGTTGCATCGGGAAAACCTGCTGCTTGTTTGCCCATTTGACCTTTCATATCGAAAATCATGCGACCTCCATTACAAGTAACAGTAGCTTTTACTTCCGATTGTTGAACTTTCTTTTTGTCAAGTTCTCTGACAGTAACGGCTACTTGCGAAGCTTCAATTTTGTCTAATTTAGTTTCCGAATAGCTTTCTACTTTGTTATTTTTGTCGTAGTTAGTAAATTGCAAAACAGTACCTTGTTTTTGTGTAAAATATGAACCACAGTTTTGTGCAAAAACTTGAATTCCTATTCCTAATAACATTGCAATAATAAGAGTCTTTTTCATATAATTGTTTAAATAAAGATAATCCATCAAAAATATAAAAAACATAGAATAAAACAAGATTTATAGTTTTAAAATAACACTTATTCTATTTAAAATACAAAAATTTAAACTGATTAAAAGATATTAACACTTTCTCAATAAAAATAAAAAAGTTTTTTTAGCAAAATAAGGTGAGATTTAAGTAATGAACTTAATAAATATTCTTAATACTTAATTTACAAGATTTGGAAGATGAAATCCATTTTTAGGCTATATATAAAACAAAAACAGCCCACTGAACTTAATCAGTGAGCTGTTTAAAAATTGGCGGCTACCTACTCTCCCGGGCTTTAGACCTAGTACCATCGGCTCCGGCGGGCTTAACTTCTCTGTTCGGA
>Ga0302296_1001000_pt1 | contig 21600 bp, 15 predicted proteins | sample III_Fen_N3_1_FD_194546 | JGI IMG/M metagenome (GOLD analysis project Ga0302296, IMG submission 194546) | Peat permafrost microbial communities from Stordalen Mire near Abisko, Sweden - III_Fen_N3_1 | ecosystem: Environmental > Terrestrial > Soil > Wetlands > Permafrost | place: Sweden: Abisko...
AAGCTTAAGTCGTAACCTCATTTGAACTGGAGACACTCCATTTTCATTCTTTTCTGAAAACATAGCACCCAACTTCTGATGGATGGTCCAGTACAAGACTGTTCATATTTTCTTTTCTCACTAAATTTACGATTAGAAAATCACCAACAGCAGACATGGTAAAGAAAATACCAAAGAATAGCCAAAGTGCATTTCCTGTAAATAAGGAGTAAACGAATGGTAGAAATCCTAAGATAATAGCAGGCATAATAGCACCTGTAATATAATGTTTGACTTTTAATGGTTCACTGCAATGACAATAGGGGGTAAGCACTTTCCATAATACTCCGAACTTTATAGATTTAAAACCATTTTTGGTATACATCGCCCAGGTAATTCCGTGAATTAATTCGTGAGCAATAATCCCGATAGTCATTACTAACAGGATGGAGACAAAATTACCCCAAATGCCAAGCGTAAATTCATCTATAAAATTCTTCAATGCAACTTTACTAAAAGTATTTCGCCACAATAGAACAAAAGGGACTCCGTATAGTATCAATACGGGAATAAAGCTAAATATCGCATATAGATTAGCCTTCATTAAGTCGAATGTCAGCAGTTCTTTTTTGTATCCGTCAATTTTACTCATGTTTATATTTTAGTCTGCTATTTAATTACTCTTTTTGATCGATTCTAAATCAACAAAATGACACTTGTCACAAAAATCGGGTGTGATATTTTTATACCATAGAGATCTGAACCGTTTATAGCTAGTGTCATTTAGAACATTTATCACTTTCGTATTAAATACATTGCCAAAATTCAGTTCCTTAGGAAAGGGCTTTGCGCAGCAGGGTGTGATATATCCATTCCAACAAATATAGAAATGAGTCCATGGGTAAGGGCATTTCTGGAAATTATTATCTGTCTTGAAATTTCTCTCCGTCACCAGAACTGAGGGCGTTTCATTTATGGTGTCATCTAATTCAGAAAGTACATCTGAGAAGTCAGATGATTGATAAAAATCATAATAGGAACGATCAATATTTGTAACCGAGGCGAGGTTCAATAACGTAAAATCGATGTATTTAATCCCAATCTCTTCTGTATATTTTACTAACAAAGGCATATGGCTATAATTCTCTTTGGTTACCACCATATTTAGCATTATGTCTGTGTTGGTATTGCTCGTAATTTTTGCAAGGAATCGTAAATTACGATCTAATTCCTTAAAGCTGGCATTCTTCCTGATACGCTCATAAACATCATCTAGCCCATCTATCGATATCTGTATTGTGTCAACTTTACCTACTATTTTCGAAACCTTTTCAATAAAATTTGGCAGTACGGCGTTAGTAGACACAGAGATGATAATCCCTTTATTCTTTTTCTTTATATAGTCTACTATCTGTTCTATCTCGTTATAAAGGAATGTTTCGCCCATGCCGGTTAACCCGATAGAGTCAAGGTAAGGCCATAGCTCGTCAATCATCTTCTTTGCAGATTCAACACTCATTTGACCCTTATCCATAGCCTTCCCGTAATCATATTCTCTTGGGCAAATAGTACAGGCAAGATTACATTGATTTGTTAGTTCCAGCATTATCGTTGAAGGATAAGCTACCCTGGTAGACTTTATTGCTTTTAAGCAGAAGTGTTTGATTTTATTGATGATATATAAAAATAAATAGATGCCACCGGGCAAATTCATCAACCTTCTTAGTGCTTTTTTTAATCTGCGTTTATTCAAAATAGTTTAACTGTAAATGTTGTTTTAATTTTTTGTATCTGTTATTTCAAAGCTTATTTTTCTTGCCAACTCTAGCTTTAGATAATTGCCAAATAGAACTGCCCCCCTTGCCTCAGTTCAGTGAGCAGTGATATAGAAAATGGTGGTATTTCGATTTTCGTATGCTTATTTTGCGCTCATCACACGTACCTGAGTGGAGTCATTTTTTATACTGGTAACATCGCCTTTGCAGTTGGTGAAATATACATAATTACCGTTATCTTCAAAGCGGTAAACCTTACAGCCATCTTGCTCAAATAAGTACTCTACCGTGTAAGTTTTGTTATTCACGGCTTTAGTAGATGCCAGTGGGATGTGTACCACCGAACAAGAGTAGCCACCCAGCATAGTGACCATCAACAAGAAGATTTTAATTACTGTTTTCATCTTTATTTAGTTTAGTTTTTATTAAAGGGATATGGATAACTGTATGTTTTTTTGATGGAATGGTTGTTATGTATCGTAGTAGAACAATACTTGCTAACCTACGGTCAACTCACTTTATAAAATGGTCTCGTCATAAAATTACCAACATAGCAATACTGAAAACGATAATGACAGTAATTAGTAGCCCAATCAGTGCAACACCAATTGTTCTCCACCAACTATAAACCTGTCCGCCGGCATTGATATGTGTCGTGATTTTTGCTTTCTGATAAATCTGAACGAATTGATAAGCAATGAAGGTATAAATCAGAGGGATGATTTGATTTGGTACTTTTACATTGTCAGGAATCAAAAAAACACCTCCAAATACAATTGCAGTGACAATTATTGAATAGATCCAGGCTTTTCTTGCTTTTTCTTGCTGATCGAATACCTTAAAGTTTTCTGAAATAAGATAACCGGCAACTAAAGGTCCTCCAAGAAATGTTCCAACCCAAATTGCTTTTTCTTTGTAAATCTTTTGTGTAGTTGTTTCGTTGTCCTGAAAGTGGTCCATGTTTATTTATTTTAGATTAGGCCTAATGGCCATTCATTTTACTTCTCCCTGTTTGTGGAAGATTTGCTAGTGTGCTTTTGTCTGAATCAGAATTGACAAAATTTTAAAATTATCAGAATGAAGACATAGCTATAATATCCATTCTAACCCTTATTCTATGCATTCTGATTCTGACAATTACCCACAAAGTGAAGACGCTTTGCCAAACTACGCTACGCTGATTAGAGGGTTACACGATAAACGCAAGATTATTCTTCAAATTCTTTCACAATAATCCAACCTCTTGTCTCGTCAAAGTCACATTTCTGAATTCTTTTAATTACTCTACTTAATGAATGAATAACTATTACTTCTTTTTTAGTTAAAAAACTAATTTTTGAGTTTACCTCTTCCATTTCCTTATCCGAAAGAATTCTTGGATCACGTTCGTTCTCACCGTTTTTCAAATGAACTTGAGTTACGTCAACAGTTGATAAATCTGTTTTTGGATTTACTAATTTTTCAAGCAACTTAATAGTTTCTTTTTGAAGTTTAATTTGTTCTTCTTGTAAGCTAATATTGATGTTGATTTTCCAATACCAACACATTACTTGTCTTAAAATAAGAAAAACAACAATACTAATTAGCAAATACACTAAAAAAACAAGAAACAAATCTGAATTCATAATAATGTAGTTTTATAAATTAAATAATTGGGAAGTTACCTTTTCTTACTATGTTCGACGTAGCGTAAATCAGATTGTACCCGATGTTTGGCATAGCGTCCCGCTATGTCAAAGCTAGAACTTGTCCGTCCATTTACAGAAAGAAAGCGAAGATGCTTTGCCGAACTACGCTTTGCCGATCAGAGTTCAGTTTGTTTACGTTACAAAAATTTCAACTCTTATTCAGTAAATTCAATAATTCAGTAAATTCTGATTCTGACAATTACCCACAAAGTGAATGCAGCAGTAAATCTGCTAGAATGCACGTCCGGCCAAAATTATAATAGGCTAGTTACTCTATTTAGTTTTTTAAGCATTCTTTGAAATATACTCTTCTAGTTTCCCGTTTTCTTTCAATTTGATATACTTTTCAACATTATTGTCTTTTTTCAAATATTCTTTATTCTTAGTATAGAATTCAATTACAGCTTCTATTCCTTTTTGATTTCCCATAGCTGTGTTGTTATTGTCCTTGGTTTCAATTGAATATTTTGTCCAGCCACACATGAAAACCATTAATAAGTCTGGATTAGGTTTCATGAAATTTACAATCTCCGGTTTTATATTCACAGTTACAGTTGGACTTCCGGTAAGCCATGTCATCACAAATCTATTTATTTCTCTACGTTTTTCGGGTTGAGAGCTTATTGGTGTTTTTAATAGCCAATCTATTCCCTTTAAAACCTCACCCTCATATTTTGCATAGTCTTCTTCTTTAGACAGAATACAATTTTTGGGAACTTCAAATTCTTGAGCAACTAAGCTGAACGCCAAAATAGAGAACATCAAAATACCGAATAGCTTTTTCATGATTTATCTTTGTTTTTAATTAAAATTCAGCTCCAAAGGTAGAAACTATTTCTCGTATTAACAACGTATCATTTGATTAATTTTTAAAATAGTTGTTGACTGCCTGATTCGGGCGAAAGGCCTGATAGTTATTGCACTATAACGTATAGGTACGAAGCTGCATTGCTTCGTTTTGTGGATTGGATAGTGTGTAGTACTAGAGGATAAAAGGGATACAATGACGTGTCGTTGTAGTTCGGAGTTTGGATAGCTTGGTTGGGTATAATAATGAGGTGGAAGGATAGGGCGTTGAGTCGTATAAATTGAATAATAGATCACTTTTTTATGACAACAAAGCACCTTGGAGAAACTACAAGGTACCTTGAAGAAATAGAAAAGTACTTTGTAGAATTAGAAAAGCACTTTATAGGAATAGAAAAGTACTTTAAAGAAATAGAAAAGTACATTGTAGGAATAAAAATGTACCTCGAAGAAATAGAAATGTGCTTTGAAGAAACTCCAAAGTCCTTTGTTATAACTCAAAGGTTATCTGTCCGGACGATTTTGAGGAACGTTGTTTTTATAAAGTGCTGTAAATGAATAATAATGCTCTTTGCCAGAACTCCACCTTCTTTAAATACTCATCAAAAAAGCCGTCAGGTTTTGTTCGTGTTCTATCTCCAGCTTTTTGCGAAGCCGATAGCGGGCCATCTCTATGCTTTTTAGGGAGATATTGAGGAGCGAAGCAATTTCTTTGGAAGAGATATTCATGCGTATATATGCCGCCAGCTTGAGGTCGGAAGTGGTAAGGCTTGGGAAACGGTTACTCAGGTTTACCAGGTAATTATTGTAGGTGTTGTTGAAACTCATCTCGAAGATTTTCCATTCTTCTTCGGGGTTTTTATTTATTTCCACTATGGCTTTTAGTCCGCGCAGGTTCACGGCGGGGATGGATTTATTTTCCGACATCTTCAGAATCTCGGTATCCAGTTTGTTCATCAGCTTGTTTTTACGCAACATGGTCTTGGTTATGCGCAGCAACTCTTCATTTTGTAACCGCACTTGTTCTTGTAGTATGTTGTTCTCCATTTTTGCCATTTCCTTTTCGTATTCGTTGGCAATGCGGTTCTTTTGCCGTTGCAGCCTTGTTTTGAGGTACATGTTCAGCAGGTAAGCCGCGCAGCAGAGCAATAAAAACAGCAATACGTAGCCCATCCAACCCAGGTACCAGGGTGGGAGGATCCGAATCTGCAGGTCCTGCGAATAATACACTTCGTTGGTGCCTTCGAGAGTGGCTTTTACCTGAAATGTATAGTTGCCTGAAGGCAAATGCGGAAAGGTAATCATGCTGCTTTGCGAGGGGATGGAGAAATTGTCGGAACTCCCCTTTATGCGATAGCTATACCGTATCTTTTCGGCATTCTCGTAATAGGGCAGGGTGAACCGAATGAAAATGGTGGAATGGTTGTTCGGGAATTCGATATCGTGTTTGGCATAATACGCCATTGGATTTTCGAGCTCCAGCGAGTGCATCTTGTTGGTAAATGTGCCAATGTCCCGGATAAAAACTTGCATTTTTCGTGTTTTCCGACCGAAATCGGTGGTGTTGAGCACCGAGAAACTATTGGAGGTACACACCAGGTATTTATCGGGTGCAATGTTCAGAATATTTTCGTTGGTATTCACCACCTGATTGTACAATGACTCCATGTTGCGGGTAAGCAGATAAGCCGATGGCTGATCGTAATTGCGGATACAGAAGAAGCGATCGGAGGCATAGCACCACATATCACGATTGGTAAACTGGAGGCGGTTGATGGCGACGTCTTTGGGAATCAGGCGATTTAGGGTTGCATCGGGCAAAAACAAACCTTGTGCTGTATTATATTTGAATATGCCTGATTTATCGAGTAGGTACAAGTTGTTGCGGTCGGAGTAAACGCCCTTAAGACTGGTTTTATTGAGGCTTATGTTTCCTATTTTATTTTTGATAGACACAATTTTGTCGAAGCCGGCATCAAACTTAAACTGGAAGATGCCTACCGGATTATTATTGCCGATATAAATAAGATTGTTTTTATCCTTTGCCAGATAGTTGGCATAATAGGGATATTCGGGATATTTCTTCACCGAATAAGTAGCACCTTGTATTTTGAGCACGCACAATCCTTCGTAGGTAGAGAATGCTGCCGTTTTATCATTTATCTCCACCATATGATTGACACCGCTTCCTTTGTACACATGTGTCACTTGCGTTCCGTTTATCAGAAATATTCCTTTGTTGTGGCAACAGAACAGTAGGTTGCCTACTCTTTGCAGTTTCCATGCTTGTCCCTGGGTGTTGGGCAATAAAGTAAATTGCTGCTCGCGGTCGGGGTAGGCCAGATCGGCGGTGGAACAATAATAGAGTCCCTGATTGGTAGCAAAATAAAGACGACCATTGTCTTCCTTCACGTCGTACACCGAGCCAAGCAAACCATTAGGATCGGGGAAGTTGCGGATAGGGCTGTTTATCTGTATATGGCTGATTCCCATATCCAGTCCAAGCCACAGGTTCTCGTTTTTATCGCAGAAAATGCTCAATACTGTGTTGTTTGCCAGTCCTTTTTGCTTGTTGATATTGGAGAGTATATTGCCATTGTGGTCGGTAATAAGCAACCCATTGAGAATAGTGCCGAATGCAATGCGTCCGTTGGGCAATAAGCAAAGGCTAAAAACCTGATTTTTGGTAAGGAAAGCATCGCACGGGAAGTTGCATTTGGTGACTATGTCATTGTCAATACGGTACAACCCTTTGTCGATAGTGGCTATGAGGATGGATGTGGGCGATAAGGGTACCATGCCGTACACGCAGTCGCCGTGCAAAACAGCTCCACCGGCAAGAGCCACCAGTTTATTCTCCTTTAACTCCATCAGCCCTATTTCTTTCTCCTGCACAAATACCCGTTTGTTGACTTCAAAGATAAACTGGAAGCGGTGGGGAGCAGCAATAATGGATATTGTATTGGATTTGGTATTATATCTATAGATATTCTTGTGAGTTCTAAAAAAAATCTCATCGCCGAGCATAATAATTTTCCAGACCGCTTCTTCATTCAGCTTCAGCCTGAACCGGTCGGAAAGGGAGAAGTATTGCAACTTGCCCGTGATGGGATGCTCCAGCCAATATCCAAATTCGTTTTGAGACCCGGTATAAATTTTCTGATCGTCGGCAATAGCAATGCAGCGAATCATGGACCAACGGTTGGGCAGCGAATTATTCGTCCACTGACTACCATCGTACTCCAGCAATCCCGAAGCGTTGGCAAAGTAAAGGTACCCCTTTTTATTTTGAGCTACATACCATATTTTGCTTCCGGCATTGTAGGTGCCCTTATCAAAATTAGTGATTTTAGGAATGCATATGTTCTCAATTTTCTCCATCCCTGCAAAAGTATAGATGCTCAATTGTAAAAACATGCTAATTATGATAAGCATTGTGCGGCGTGACATATTGCTCTTTGGAATTAAGATTCGTTTGTGACTTTTTCTTGTGATGTAGTGTGTGCAAAGATATGTTTTTTAGTACAAAGAATAAATAAAAGGGAAAAAATACTTTCATCTGCTTGTTTTTAAGACAAATAAGTAAAGTGATGTAGAGGTGTAATATAGGTACATATTCGTCACCATATAGTTTTTGTAGAGGTAACAAATGAAATGATATAGGATGAATCGAAATATATTTGCGTCAAATTGTTCAAACGACACCAAGTGTATTTAATACATTTATTAATATTTATTTGAATATGGGGAGTATGAAGAGATAATGAAATATATCCACACTACTTATTACACTAAAAAGGCAATTCAAAAACACGCAGATAGATTAACCAATTATTATTTTTTATTAACCAGTCAACCCATATCATCAAAAACACAAAAAAAGGGGAGACATAAATAGTATACAATGAAGAAACGAGTGATTATTGTTTTGATTATTATGTTTGCTATAGGCAAAGTAATGGCTCAAAACATTTCCGGAGTGGTAGTTGATTCAAAGGCTTTACCATTGCCGGGAGTAACCGTCTTAGTTAAGGGCACATCGTTGGGTTGTACAACGGATATTAATGGCAAATTTGTCTTTAAGAATCTAACCAATCCGGCGCAAAAGAGCCTTGTATTCAGTTATCTTGGATACGACAAAGTTGAGAAAGCCATTGCCGATCAACAGACATTACGTGTAGTAATGCAAGAAACGTCGACAGGTCTGAACGAAGTAGTGGTAGTAGGTTATGGTAGTCAGAAGAAAGAGTCGGTGACGGCTGCTATCTCTACCGTTGCCGCCAAAGAGTTGGTACAATCGCCAACGGCGAATATCAGTAATTCATTAGCCGGACGATTATCCGGTCTTATCACTGTGCAAAACTCAGGAAAACCGGGAGCTGATGCTTCGGATTTGTACATTCGCGGTGTGGGAACCTATTCAAGTTCAGTAAGTCCACTGGTAATGGTGGACGGTGTGGCACGCGATAGCTACAATAACATTGACCCAAACGAAATTGAAACCATTAGCATTCTGAAAGATGCATCGGCTACTGCCGTATTTGGTGTACGTGGTGCCAATGGTGTGGTTTTAATCACCACAAAACGTGGTAAAGCAGGTGCTCCAAAAATCAGTTTGTCGGCACAAACGGCTGTGAATGAGTTTACAGGGTTGCCGAATTTTGTAAACTCTTTCGAATATGCCTCGTTGCAAAACGAAAAGAGTTTCGAAACCTATTGGATCAATCACGCTAAAGATGCTGATATTGCTACCTGGGCCGATTTTGTAACCAAAAGAGATGCTAACTGGAAAAAAGAAGCAGCGCACTACTATTCGGATGACGATTTGTTGAAATATAAAAATGCCCGCTCGCCTCTTTTGGCTAACGGACAAACAAATCCGAACTACGATCCTTATTTTCACCCTGATACCGACTGGCAAAGTCGTATCTTTAAAAAACAATCCTACCAAAGTCAGGTAAATTTAAACATCAACGGTGGTACCGAGAGTATGAAGTATTTCGTATCCCTTGGATACCTGAACCAAAACGGTATGTTTAAAACCGACTATATGGAGTTTCCGGATGACATGGCGTATACCAACAAACGATACAATATCCGTGGAAACTTTGACTTCGATATCAATAAAGACTTTCGTGTGTCGGTTGACTTAGGTTATCAACACGAAGTGCAGGGAGGATTGAACCTGGACAATGAAGGTTGGATGTGGGAAAAACGGATCATGTGGAGTAACCCTATTTCATCACCGGGGATAGTGAACGGTAAATTTGTAATGCCGTATACCAATACTCAGATTGGCGAAAACCCGCTAGAAGAGATTGCAGGTATGGGTTATAATAATACCATTAAAAGTACCATGACTTCGTCGCTGAAACTGAGATACAAACTGGATAGACTTTTAGATGGATTGTCCATCAACGCCAGAGTGGCTTATGATAGCTATTTCCGTACACGCGATGGTGGAGACTGTAGTCCTCTCTGGTATAAAATTTCTCCAAATCCTAACGGAAATGTAATGGATCCTATTTTCTCGCAAATGAGTGAAGAGATTCCACCGGAACGTTGGGCCAACTGGTATGTAACCAAATGGAGAAAAGTATACGGTGAAGGTTCGTTGAACTACAACCACTCGTTTGGAAAACATGATGTAGGCGGATTGGTACTTTATAATATTGAAAAGAAATATGACCCTACACTGACACCTGATCTTCCTCATGCTTACCTAGGTATGGTGGGACGTGCAACCTATGGCTACGATGGCAGATACCTTGCCGAATTTAATATGGGCTACAATGGTTCCGAAAATTTCCCTAAAGGATTGCGTTACGGATTCTTACCGGCGTATTCACTTGGTTGGGTGGCTTCGAACGAAGCATTTTTCCCCAAAAGCGATATTGTTACGTATTTGAAATTCCGCGGTTCGGTAGGTAAAGTGGGGAATGATAATGTGATAGTGAATGGTGTTTCTAAGCGCTACTTGTACTTACCAAACACATGGAACTACGCCGGAGGTTACAATTTTGGAACATTGGCAGACCGCAACTGGGTAGGTGGTGCCGAAGAAGGAACAGTAGGTAATCCGAATGTAACCTGGGAAACAGCTACGAAAAGTAATATCGGTTTTGAAACAAAACTGTTTCATAGCAAACTGTCGGCTACCTTCGATTATTTCAACGAAAATCGTGTTGACATTCTTTCCAACAAACAAACCATTCCTAATATAGTACAAGCTACCTTGCCTCCTTACAATTTGGGTAAAGTAAAAAACTGGGGCTGGGAGTTAGAAATGAACTGGAGAAGCAATTTTGGCAAATTTGATTACTGGATAAAAGGAAATCTATCGCACAACAAAAACGAAATTGTATTCATGGACGAAGCCATTGCCGATGGACTGGAATATCAATCGGCCACCGGCAGACCTATCAATCAATTGTTGATGCTTAAAGACAAAGGTTTGTACACATCATGGGCCGATTTATATCAGGTGGATGCAACTGGAAATCCTGTATTGTCAAGTCCGGTATTAGCATTGGATAAAACAGGGCAACCCTATAAAAATGCTGCAGGTAAACCGGTTTACGAAAAAGATTTAGGATACAATGGTGCTGTCTTGCAACCGGGTGAAATTGGTTTCGAAGATGTCAACCAGGATGGTGTAATCGACAAGAAAGATAATATCCGTATCGGTAAAACCAATATACCTGAATTTACATTTGGTCTTTCGTTTGGATTCAACTACAAGGGCTTCGATTTCTCGGCATTACTTCAGGGTATTACAGGAGTAGATCACTATGTCGGTACACGTCCTTTCAATAACCTGGAAGCTATCACCGAAGTGGGATTAACCCGCTTTACATTAGAAAGAAGTGCCAATGGAGAAGATATTCAATTCCCTATTGCAGCTTACAATAGTTCTGCCGGTTACAACACCTATTTCCTGAAAGATGCTTCGTATGTCCGTCTGAAAAACATGGAAGTGGGATATACTGTTAAGCCTTCGTTTATGAAAAAACTGGGTATCAGTTCTACACGTATTTATATGAATGGATCGAATCTGCTCACTTTCTCAGGAAACAAAATATGGGGAGATCCTGAAAACTTAGGGAATAACGGCTATCCACTTATCAGAACCTATAACGTAGGCCTTAATGTTAACTTTTAATTCTACCCATCAAAAAAAATACCAGATATGAATAAAATACTAACAACAATCATCTCCACCGTGGCTATAGTTACACTGCTGTGTTTAAGCACCACCGGTTGTAGTGACGATTTTCTAGAAAAACCAAAAGGTGGAGCTGTAACCACAGATACCATTTTTCATACACAGAATCAGGCCCGACTGGCTGTTGCACAGATGTACAATACCTGTGTGAAATGCTATTTTCCGTACGATTCTCCGGGTTCAAGACCGGAAACAACTACCGATGAATTGTATATCCTTCATGGTTCGAATGATACCTGGGCAGGTCAGGCAATTAATACACAGTATTATGTAACCGGAAATATGAGTACCGAAACTAACTGCGATTACGGTGGCTATAGTTCGCACTACAATGGTATCCGTCATGCCAATCTTGTATTGGAGAACATCGACAAAGTAACCGATGCAACCGATGAATGGAAAAATGATGTAAAGGGTCAGGCCATTTTCTGCAGAGCGTTACAACATTATGAATTGTTCAGATATTACGGTGGTATTCCATTGGTCGATCACTCTTTGCAGGGGGATGATATCAATTACCCGAGACGTTCGGTAAAAGCTGTTGTAGAAACTATCGTAAAATGGTGCGACGATGCAGCTGCACTTCTTCCGGAAACACGTATAACGGTTGATTTCGGAAAAGCAACCAAACTTGCTGCATTGGCTTTGAAAGCCCGTGTGTTATTATTCGCAGCCAGTCCGCAGTACAATACGCCTGAGAATTTGAAAGCAGAACTTACCGGAGCTCGCTTTGGTGATGCCAGAGATTCTGTGCTTTGTTACCCAACCTACGATATCGAACGTTGGAAAATTGCTGCTGATGCATCGAAAGCCGTTCTCGACAATGCTGCTACAGCCGGTGTAAGTTTATTTAATACCGGAAAACCGCTTACAACAGGCGAAACCTATGCAACGCTGGGCGATTATGAGTCGGTATGGAATGTGTACGGAAATTCAGAAATCATTCTTGCCAACACTAAAAGTATTGAATCTCCAAGCGCCTGGGGTGCAGATTCATGGTCGTTGTATATGTCTTCAAAGATATTCTATTCGAGTTGGGGTATAAAAAACAACGTACCGAATGAGTTTCTTCAATTGTACGAAAAGAAAGATGGTACTAAATGGACGCTCCCAACTAGTGGAACCAATCTACCTACAGATATCATGGCATTAAATCTTGATCCCCGTTTTTATCAGACAATAGCTTACGATGGTATGTATTATTGTGCTAAAAAAGGATACCTAGATTATTACAAAACTGGTGATGGTTACCCTGAAGGTAAATTGTGCGGAACCGATGGCACACCAAATGGTTTCGCTGTGGAAGTATTCAAATTTACACCACGTGTAGATGCAATGAATACAAAGCACTTTACCTGGCCGGTATTTCGTTTAGCCGAATTCTATCTGAGCTATTCGGAAGCTATGAATGAATTCAGCGGCCCTTCGCAAGCAGCTTACGATGCGATGAATATCATTCGCAGCAGAGCAGGTATGCCTAACAAAGCCGGTCTGGATCAGGTTGGATTCCGTGCTGCTATTCAAAACGAACGTACCATTGAACTTGCCTACGAAAATAATAGATACAACGATTTGCTTCGTTGGTTGACAGCTCCTAAAGTACTGAATCAATCGCTGCATGGTATTGTAACCACAGCCAAAAAGGTGAATGGTGCATTGACTCGTCCATGGGTAACCGGATTATTTATGAACCGGATCTTCCCTCAGAGGTATTATTATTTACCGTTCTCTAATGCTGAAATCAGTAAAAAATATCTTGGAAATAAAGATTGGAACGGTCAAAATCCGGGTTGGTAATTATGGGTGTTTCTATTAAATTAATATCGAAAAAAATGAAAAAAAATCATATAAACGTATCTATTTTGCTTTTGTTGTTTTGCAACCTGTGCACTTTTAGTGCTCAGGCTCAGAATAATACACTATCGAAGGAGGCAAAACTGCCTGTTAACCCTATGGAAGTGAAGACTACTGCTGCCGGAAAAGAAGTGGCGGGGAACTGGAAGAAAACGGGTGCAGCTTATACCATTTCGGGTACTGAGCTGGAACGTATGGCTACCACCAACCTGATGAATGCTCTTAACGGTAGAATTCCCGGACTGACTGTTATTGCAGGATCGGGAGAGACGGGTTACGATAACCCTTCATTTGCTATTCGTGGACAATCATCGTGGAATTCGAAGACCAATAACATGTTGATTTACCTCGATGGTTTTGAAGTGGACATGGGGTCTATTGCTTCTTTGTCGGCCTACGAAGTAGAATCGGTATCGGTAATCACCGATCCGACCGAATTGGCTAAATACGGTTTTAGTGGAGATGGATTGATTTCTATTCTTACTAAAAAAGGCAAGAGTAATGGTAAACCGGTTATTTCATTCCATTCGCGTTACGGTATGCAAAGTGCTGTGCAATTGCCAACGGTATTGAATGCATATGATTATACCCGCTTGTACAATCAGGCCCGTCAGAACGATGGTTTACCCATCAAATATGCTAACCCCGATTTGTACAATGTAGCCGGTGATCCTATTCACCCGAATGTAGATTGGTACAACGAAGTATTAAAATCTTCGGCTCCAACGCAAAATTACAATATCTCTTTTCGGGGCGGTAGTGATAAGGCGAAGTACTTCTTGATTCTTGATCATGCGCGTAATGAAGGTTTGTACAAAAATGCAGGTGAACTGGACAAAGACTTCGGAACAAATGCTATCTACAAGAAATACAACATGAGAGCTAATATTGCTGTTGAGTTAAGTAGAAATTTGACTGTAAAAAGTGAATTGTCGGGCAAAGTGGAAGATCGTGATACCCCTGCAGGATTTACAGCTACTAATCTGTTCAATAATCTGCTTAGTACTCCTGCATCATCATTTCCTATCAAAAATCCTGATGGATCATGGGCTACCAATTCCGACCACGATTTCAATCCGGTAGAATTGTTGAAGCAAGGTGGCGTATACAACGGGCATACCCGTAACATGCAGGCTAACTTCTCTTTTGTAGAAAAACTGGATATGATTACCAATGGTCTGGCGCTGACAGGAGGTGTTTCATTTAGTAACCAATACATGGGCAACTATTTGAAATCGTTCACTGTACCTACCTATGAACTGACCAAGGATGCTAACGATAATCCTATTTTGGACGCTTCGGGAAAATATGTATATAAAAAGCACGGGGCTGTAGCTTCTTCTATCTCTGATGGTGAAGTGAGTCACTGGAACCGTTCTACCTATCAGTTAGGACTGGATTACAATCGCAGTTTCGGGTTACATACCATTTCGGCTACAGCGCTAGCCAAAAGACAAAACTACAGTTATAACGGCCTGGTTTATGAATACCGCACGCAAGGTATATTTTCTGGAGTTTCGTACGATTATGCAAAGAAATATGTTCTGAACGCTTCGTTGGGATATATGGGAACAGCCAGTTTGGGTGATGCCGATCATTATGGATTATTTCCTGCAGTAGGAGCCGGTTGGATTATTTCGAACGAGGAATTCCTGAAAGATAATGCGGTGCTGAATTATTTCAAACTTCGCGGATCATACAGCTCAACAGGTAGTCTGGATCAGGATTTCCGTTTTAAAGACAGACAATGGGCGGTAAGTGGTTCGGCAGGCTGGAACGTTGGTACCACATCAGTTACCAACAAAGGCGGTCGTAGCGAAGGTTCAATTGGTAACCCGAACTTCTCGTGGGAGGGCAAAGCTACTTTCGATCTTGGTTTTGAAGCCACTCTTTTCAACAATGTAACTGCTACTTTCGATCTGTTTCGCGAAAAAAGAACAGGTATTATCCAACGTCCGAGCGCAGAGATTCCTTTGTATGCAGGGTTTAACCTTCCTTATCTGAATTCAGGAGAGGTGACCAATAAAGGATTTGAGGCTACCTTGAGATACGATGGAAAAGTGAGTGATTTCGAATATTATGTAGGTGTAAATGCTTCATTTGCCCGTAATAAAATTGATTATATGTCGGAAGTGGCACAGCCATATTCTTACTTGTACAGCACCGGATACAGAATTGATCAGTCGCGCGGATTGGTTAGTGATGGATTTTATCAGGTAGCGGATTTTGATGCTTTGGGCAACTTAAATGCAGGAGTGGTAAAATCATCATATGCCAATGTAAAACCAGGCGATTTAAAATACAAAGATCAAAACAGCGACAATATCATTAATGACTATGATAAAACTCCAATGAAATTCTCAAGAATACCGGAGTGGACTATGGGCGTGAATGTTGGATTCAAATTCAAAGGATTTGATGTGGATGCATTTTTCGAAGGAGTAACCAATAGAACGGTAACGATGCCTTCGGACTATACGCAACCTTTTGCAGGTGGAAATAATATCACTCCGTTTGCACTGAATGCGTGGACTCCCGAAACAGCTTTCACAGCTAATTCGCCAAGACTTACTACTCAAACCAATTTGAACAACACACAAAGTTCCGATTTCTGGATGAGAGATGGAAGTTTCATCAAATTGCGTAGCCTTGAACTGGGTTACACAGTACCGAAGGTTGGAATTTTCAAACATTTAAATTCTATCAGAGCATTTGCAAATGGAACAAACCTATTCGTTTGGGATAAAATCACTGCATTGGAAGCCGAAAACCTTTCGATGGGTTATCCTTTAATGAAATCTGTTAGTGTTGGCTTAAACATTGTGTTTTAATCATATATCAATAATAAATCGAAGATAGTATGAAAATTAAATATTATATTTTATCACTTACTTTACTCGCTTTCTCGCTGGTATCTTGTCAGAAAGATTACCTGGATCTGAGAAGTGACAATGCGAATGTTTCCATCGAAAAACTGTACTCTACATATACCTACGTACAGGGTGTACTTTGGAATACCTACAGTTATTTGCCCGACGGTTTTGCCACCTTTGGGATGGAAGGTGCTACCGATAATGCTGAATTTACAAACGAGAGTTCCGCTATTCAGATGTTCAATAACGGAACCTGGAATCAGTTTACTAATCCTGATAATGTGTGGTCATCAAATTACGCCGGTATCAGACAAGCCAATTTGTTCCTGCAAAATCACAGCAAAATTGATATCGATTATTTGAAGTACGGAACCGTAACCGACTCGACAGCTTATTGGAATGCCCGCGACAATGTGAAGTTCATGAAAGGCGAGGTGTTGTTTCTGAAGGCTTTCTTCTATTTTGAGTTAGTAAAAAGATATGGCGGTGTGCCGATTATCAATAAACCAATGGAGTATGCTGACGCGAATTCATGGAAGAATATTCCCCGTAATACGGTTGACGAATGTGTAAAACATATCAGCCTGTTGTGCGATTCGGCAGCCAAAATTATTCCTGTGGATATTGATACAAAATATACCTGGTATGATAAGGGTCGCGTAACGTATGGTGCTATTCTGGCCTTGAAATCGCGTGCACTTCTTTACGGTGCCAGCCCGCTTTTCAAAGATCAGGGTTCAACTACAACATGGGAAGATGCTGCCAAAGCGGCTCGCGACCTTATTGCCATGAATAAATACACGCTGGTAACAGGAGCAAATTATGGAACCCTTTTTGGTTCGAGCAATACTACGCAGACAGAATATATTTTTATGCGTAATTATGGTTCAATAAACTCGGTGGAGTTTGCCAATTTTCCAATTGTTTTCGATAAGAGTACAGGTAATAGTATTACTCCAAGTCAAAACCTGGTGGATGCTTTCGATGTGGTGAATGCAGGAGTGAGTGTTCCTTTCGATTGGAACAATCCTACTCATGCTAATGCGCCTTATGTCAACAGAGATTTGCGTTTTACAAACTCTATTATCAACAACGGGGTATCGTTCTCGGGTCAAACTATTCAGACCTACACCGGTGGTAACTGCGGACTTCCAAATACCAATGCTACAAAAACCGGTTATTACCTCAAAAAATGGCAGAATTCGACCATTAACCTTGTGACAGGTACAAAGGCAATTCATGCCTGGGGCTATTTCAGATATGCCGAAATCTTGTTGAACTACGCCGAAGCAATGTATAATGCCTATGGCGAAAATGCTGATCCAAAAGGCTATGGAATGACTGCTCTTGTTGCATTTAACAAGGTAAGAACCAGAGCCGGTGTAAGTGTTGTTACTGTCGGAAACCTGACGCAGGCAAAAATTGAAAACGAGCGTCGTGTGGAGTTCTGCTTCGAGGATCAACGTTTCTGGGATTTACGTCGTTGGAAAAAAGCTGAAACTTACCTTGCGGCTCCATTGAAAAAGATAATTATTACCAATACCGGAACAGCAGCTGCACCAGTGTATACCTACTCCGTAAAAACGCTGGAAACACGTACGTTTTTGCCAAAGATGAATTGGTATCCGATTCCGCAAAGTGAAATATCCAAAACCGACTGGACGCAAAATATCGGTTGGTAATTGATAAAAATAAGTTAGTAACCCCCAATGGAACCGGAGTATTGAATCTGAGAGATGAATCAATATCCGGTTCCGGTAAGGGAGCTTATTTATCAATGTATAAAATTAAAGAGATATTATATTTCTATCATAGTGTTAGTTATCAAGGTAATATATTAAATATGAAACATTTTTCTATCGTACTTACACATTTGGCTATGGCCTCTTGCTGCATGCAGGCTGTAGCCCTAAATAATCCGACATCCGATGTCAGCAGAAAACAGGTAAATGTTTATACAACTGCTCAAAATACATCACTGAGACTTGCTAAAGGATCTTCTTTGCACTTTCAGGAAGTAAAGCAACCATTGGAGAAAGAAGCGTGTGTTTTTCTTGATCCGTCTAAAACCTATCAGACGGTTTTAGGTATTGGAGGTGCACTCACCGATGCTTCTGCCGAAACATTTTCCAAATTATCCAAAGAAACTCAAAAGGAGTTCCTCAGCGCATATTACAATCCTCAACAGGGTATTGGCTATACACTGGCACGTACCAATATCAACAGCTGCGATTTCTCTAGTGATACATATACTTATGTTGCTGATGGCGATTCGGCTCTCCGTACTTTCAATGTTGCGCACGATGAGAAATATCGCATTCCTTTTATCAAACAGGCTGTTGCGGCTGCGGGTGGTAAGTTGACTCTTTTTGTGAGTCCCTGGAGTCCACCGGCATGGATGAAAGATAACAATAACATGTTGGGTGGTGGTAAATTATTGAGTCGCTACAATCAAAGTTGGGCCAATTATTATGTGAAATTTATTCGCGCCTACGAAGCACAAGGCATTCCTGTTTGGGGGCTTTCAGTTCAGAATGAACCGATGGCCAAACAACGCTGGGAGTCGTGCATATTTACTGCCGACGAAGAGCGAGACTTTGTAAAAAATTACCTGGGACCTACGCTTCATAAAAGTGGGATGGCGGATAAAAAACTCATTGCCTGGGACCATAACCGCGATTTGATTTACCAACGTGCATCAGTGCTTTTAAACGATCCCGAAGCGGCGAAATACATTTGGGGTGTTGGTTTTCACTGGTACGAAACATGGACAGGTGGCACTATGTTATTCGAAAATATCAAACGTGTTCATGAATCTTTTCCGGAAAAGAATCTGATTTTCACCGAGGGTTGCATCGAATCATTCAAGTTGGACAGAGTTAATGACTGGGCACTGGGTGAAAAATACGGGACCTCACTCATAAACGATTTTAATAATGGTGCTGTGGGTTGGACCGACTGGAATATTCTGCTGGATGAGACCGGCGGTCCTAATCATGTTGGGAATTTTTGTTTTGCTCCTATTCATGCTGATACCAGAACAGGTAAACTGATTTACACTAATATCTATTACTATCTGGGTCAGTTCTCAAAGTATGTTCGTCCGGGAGCTAAACGCATCAGCTGCTCATCGAACAGAGATAAATTGCTCACTACTGCTTTCGAAAATGTAGATGGCAAAATTGCTGTGATTGTAATGAACACTGGAGCAGAAGAAACAAAATACAATCTTTCTATTGGAAATAAGGCCGTATCAGTAAACAGTTTGCCACACTCTATTTCTACATTAGTGGTAGAAGATTAAATAAAAAGATTATCTGTTGCGCAGGCAACAGGATTGCATAATTTATCACGTGATTTATTTAGGTTGATTTTGATTGGGTAAGTTTAGGTTTAAAAAATGATGTTGTTGTTTTTAGTTAGATTGGTTGGTATTGCTGCTGATGTAGAAGTTAGGAATTTTTATTTCCTTTTTACATCAGCGCAATATTTTTTAGTTAGATTACGAATAAATATTTAAAAATGAATAATATGAAAAAAATTATAGTTATACTGTTTATTGCATGTTTTTATCAACTGATTCCTGCACAGGATAAAGGAAAGTATTGGGAAGATATACAAACCATAAAGAAATATGAGAAAATTTATGCTCCGGCCACCAATCCGATTATCTTTGTGGGGAGTTCATCCATTCGCCGTTGGGATGATGTAGAAAGAACCTTTGCAAGTTATAGAGCTATCAACCGAGGCATTGGTGGTGCTGTGATTAGTGAAATAACATATTCTCTAAATGAACTTGTGTTTCAATATCACCCTCGTCAAATAGTAATTTATGCAGGTGAAAATGATTTGGGAGATAAAGCTTCTACGGCCGATTCAATTTGCAATCGCATCCAACGCCTCATCAGTGCCATTCGTGCGCAAATGCCTGTGGTGCCTATCGTCTACGTTTCAATCAAACCAAGTCCGGTGCGAGACAAGGTGATGGACAAAGCCATTGAGGCCAATAAGCTGATTCGGACTTATCTGCTTCATCAGAAAAATATTCAGTATGTGGATGTATTTAGCTTAATGCTCAGTGCCGATAAAAAATCGCGACCGGAATTATTCTTGTCGGACATGCTGCACATGAACCCGAAAGGGTATAAAATATGGACCAAAGCTATTCAGCCTTATTTAATCAAGTAATAATTTTAATCAATGAGAATAATTGCTTTTTCTTGTTTGCTGATAGTAAACTTGCTGTTCGTAAAAGCACAGCAAGTTATATCTTTATACCCCGACAGCATTCCGGGTTCTGATTGTAAAACCGATATGGAAGTCTGGTCTGAGAACAAATCGGATGTCAGAAATGTAACGCATCCCACGCTCACTTTATTTTTCCCCAATAATCCGGTACCTGATCAGGCGGCAGTGATTGTCTGTCCGGGAGGCGGTTATTCGCATCTGTCAATTGGTGATGGTGGTATTGGGGCAGCAAAAGAACTGGCAAAGAACGGCATTGTGGGTATAGTACTCAAATACAGAACAGCCGGCAACAATTGCATAGCCGATTTCTCCAATATTCCGTTGCAGGATGTGCAGCAAGCCATTTACCAAACACGGCTTCATGCCCGTGAGTGGAACATCGACAGGTCAAAAACAGGCTTGATGGGCTTCTCGGCTGGTGGTCATTTGGCAGCAATGGCAGCTACTCATTTTGCGTCGCCACTGATTGATGCAAAGGGCATAAGCTTACGACCCGACTTTACGATACTGGCTTATTCGGTTATCAGCTTTACCGATACGCTGACTTCAAAAAGCTCCAAAACGCGCTTAAATCTTTTGGGCAATCATCCGTCTGATAAACAGAAGCTTTGGTTCTCGGCAGAGAAAAATGTATTAGCTACCACACCACCTGCTTATATTATTCATGCTTCTGACGATAGTACAGCTTTGGTTGGTAACAGTATTGCCTATTATGAAGCACTTACACGCTTTAGGATAGCTGCTAAAATGCTCATTTATCAAAAGGGAGGTCATGCTTTTGCGCTGCACAATAAAATGGAGAATGATTATTGGTTGCCAATGGTAATAAAATGGCTTAGATTGAATAAAATGAGATAATTCTCTTAACTTGTTTATAATAATATAAAATGAAAAAAATACATGTCCTGTTTTTGCTGCTTTTTGTTACAGTACTACAAGCAGTATCACGCCCTCTTGCTACAAATCTATGGGATAGCCAAAAGCTGGCCAAAGTAAAGAAATCTATTCATTTACCTCAATATCGGCCGGCCTATAATGCCCTTATTAAAAAGGCTGAATCAGCTCTTGTGGCTCATTATGCCACAGTGATGGATAAAGTAAAGGCTCCGGCCAGTGGAAACAAGCACGATTACATGAGTCTGGCTATTTAT
>Ga0302296_1001003_pt1 | contig 21525 bp, 15 predicted proteins | sample III_Fen_N3_1_FD_194546 | JGI IMG/M metagenome (GOLD analysis project Ga0302296, IMG submission 194546) | Peat permafrost microbial communities from Stordalen Mire near Abisko, Sweden - III_Fen_N3_1 | ecosystem: Environmental > Terrestrial > Soil > Wetlands > Permafrost | place: Sweden: Abisko...
CATTAAAGATGTGGCTCGGGTGCTGAAATTGCCGCTTCAGGAAGCTGATCGTTTGACCAAACTGGTTCCGGATGCACCTAAAATGAATTTTGCAATTGCCTTTAAAGATAGTCCGGAGTTAAAGCAGGAGTTGGATTCGCCCAACGAGTTGATCCGCACGACCATGAAGTTTGCGCAGACGCTTGAAGGTTCGGTTCGTCAGACTGGTATTCATGCCTGCGGAATTCTGATTAGCCGTGATACGCTTACCGATCATATCCCGGTAATGCCGACCAAGGATGACGATAATCTTCTGACGACTCAGTATGACGGACATTTTGTAGAAGATATCGGCTTGCTAAAGATGGATTTTCTCGGGTTGAAAACACTATCCATCATCAAAGAGACTATTGAGAATGTCAAGCTTTCGCGTGGAATAACCGTTGATATGGATCATCTTCCCGAAAATGACCCACTTACTTATGAGCTTTTCTGTAACGGCGATACAACTGGTATATTCCAGTTTGAGTCGCCCGGAATGAAAAAACATCTCCGCAACTTAAAACCAAGTCGATTTGAAGATCTAGTGGCCATGAATGCCCTTTATCGTCCAGGCCCAATGGATTACATTCCTTCTTTTATTAAACGGAAACTTGGACAGGAAAAAATAGAATACGATAGTCCGCTGATGGAACCATATCTGAATGATACCTACGGAATTACCGTGTATCAGGAACAGGTGATGCTTCAGTCAAGAGCTCTTGGCGGTTTCTCTCGTGGAGACTCGGATACCTTGCGTAAGGCAATGGGAAAGAAGCAAATCTACATGATGGACAAGTTGAAAGTTAAGTTTCATGAAGGTTGTTTGAATAATCCAGGATTCGTTGACGGCTGTAAAAAAGATGGTAAGGATCCGGACAAGTTGGTCGACAAGATTTGGAAAGACTGGGAAGCATTTGCCAGTTATGCATTTAACAAGTCTCATGCAGTTTGTTATGCGGCAGTTGCATACCAGACTGGCTATTTGAAAGCTCATTATCCTGCTGAGTTTATGGCTGCTAACATGAGCCGAAACCTTAGCAACATCACTGAAATCACGAAGTTGATGGAAGAGTGCAAGCGAATGGGCATGAATGTACTTGGTCCGGACGTGAGCGAAAGTTACGGTAAGTTTACGGTAAACAAAGCCGGCAATATTCGTTTTGGAATGGCTGCCATCAAAGGTGTTGGAGAGGGAGCGGTTCAAGATGTTATTAAAGCCCGCCATGGTGGTGAATTTATTGACATTTATGATTTCGTTGAACGGGTAAATTTACAGTCGGTTAATAAGAAAAACCTGGAAGCTTTGGCTATGGCCGGAGCATTCGATTCATTTAAGAAATACACACGAAGTCAGTTTTTTGCTCCGGATGACAGTGACCAGAGTTTTATTGAGAAGCTGATCCGGTATGGCAATAAAATGCAATACGAAAGCAACAATGTTACCCTTTCGCTTTTTGGTGAAGAGATGTCAAATCAATCGGTTCAAAAGCCGGAACCGGCAATGGTTCCCGAATGGGCTGATCTGGTTCTGCTTGAGAAAGAGAAGGCTTTGGTTGGTGTATATCTGACTTCGCATCCATTGGATAAATACAAAGTTGAAATTGCAACACTGGCAAGCCGGGATCTTTCGATTAAAGATTTAAACAACAATATTGAGGCTTTAAAAGGTCATGAGATGACTTTTATTGGAATGGTAACCGAAGCCCGGGAAGCTTTCAGTAAAAATGGAAAACCTTTCTGTTTTATGGTTCTGACCGACTACACCGATTCATACAAAATGTTCTTTTTCTCAAAAGACTATGTCGAGTTTAGCAAATATTGCAAACAAGGGCTTTATCTGATGGTGAAAGGAGCCGTTCAAAACCGGTTTGGTGGCGAACAACTCGAATTTAAAGTGAGCAAAATTGAATTGATGGATGAGGTGCGCGAAAAATATTTCAGGAGTATTACGCTTAAGGTTCCTTTATATGCTGTCACAAAGGAGTTGGTTTCCGATCTCGAGCGAATGACTTCCGATACGAAAGGAAAGTCATTGTTGCGCTTTGATATCTGGGATCCGGAAACAAAAATGGTAGTTAACTTGTTTTCAAGGAATACAAGGATCGAAATCACAGATGAGTTACTTGCCTATACTGAAAAACATGATGATCTTGCTTTTAAAATTAATTAGGCTAATTTTGGGGCGATTTTGAAATTTGTAAGAGTATTAACTTTAAAAATATATTACAATGGCTTTAGAAATTACTGATGCAAACTATGAAGAATTAGTTCTTCAGGCAGATAAGCCGGTTCTTGTTGACTTTTGGGCAGAATGGTGTGGACCATGTCGTATGATTGCTCCAATTGTTCAGGAAATTTCAGAAGAATATGCTGGAAAGCTGGTGGTTGGAAAAGTTGATGTGGATAGTAATCCCGGAATCGCAACTAAATTTGGGATTCGTAACATTCCAACAATCTTATTCTTTAAGAATGGTGAAGTGGTTGACAAACATGTTGGTGCAGCACCAAAAACCGCACTTTTATCAAAAATTGACAGCATTTTATAGAAAATACTATCAGAAAGGGAAGGCATAAGAAGCAATGTTTCTTATGCCTTTTTTATTTTTGGCTTGCAATACTTAACAATGGATGATCCTTAAATGACTACTTTTGTTACGAACAACTAACGTCTGATTCATTGAACAATCTACTCGATATACAGGAACTCCAGCAATTTGATAACCTCGAATTTATTTCACGGGAGGTGGTCGAAGGTTTTATTACCGGTCTTCATCGAAGTCCGTTTCATGGATTTTCGGCTGAATTTGCCGAACACCGGCTTTACAATACCGGAGAATCGACTAAACATCTGGATTGGAAACTACTGGCACGTACCGATCGCTTATTTGTAAAACAATTCGAAGAAGAAACAAACCTTCGCTGTCAGTTGGTGATTGATACTTCATCTTCGATGCTTTTTCCCTTTGAAAAAGGGAAACCTTCACGAAGTAATAAACTGGCATTTTCGGTGTATTCGGCTGCTGCAATTATATACCTGCTTCGCCGGCAACGCGATGCTGTTGGTCTTTCACTTTTCTCCAATGATGTTGAATTTCACTCGGAAGCTCGCTTGTCTTCAGTTCACATCGATTTACTATACAACGAATTGTCTGGACTTCTCCGACAGGAACAGACCCAATTGAATAAAAGAACGAATACGGTTGATGCTTTGCACATGATTGCTGAGAATATTCACAAGCGTTCGTTGGTAATCTTGTTTTGCGATTTGATTGATCATGCAAAGTCTGATGAATTGTTCGAGGCTTTGCAACATCTAAAATACAATAAACACGAAGTTCTGCTTTTTCATGTGACCGATCACCAGAAGGAACGGGAATTCGACTTCCGAAATCAGCCTACCCGATTTGTCGATCTGGAGACCGGGGAACACCTCAAAGTTTCGCCTCATGATTTAAAAAACAATTATCAAAAGGCTGTTTCTGACTATTTTGAAGAAATGCGGGTACGTTGCGGTCAATATCATATTGATTTATCGGAAGCCGATATCAATGAAGACTTTAAGCATGTTTTATACACGTATTTGCTGAAACGGAAGAGATTGTTTTAGCCGTTTTCTTTTTCTGAAAGCTATTTTTGCGACTGCTTACTTTTCTCTGCAGGGAACAAATCACAACTGATCGGATAATGATCGGAGTGGTTAAGTGTTGACACTTCAAAGTTATAACTGGCGTACTTCGGACTATGAAGGATATAGTCGATTCGGAACGACGGTAATTTGCCGTTATAAGTATTTGCCGTTCCTTTCCCGGATTGCTCAAATGAGTCTTCGAGATCACCGCGAACGGTTCGGTAGGTGAATGAAACCGGAGTATCGTTAAAGTCACCACATACAACAACCGGATAAGGACATCCTTTGATATGTTCATGAAGTGTGGTTGCCTGCTCTGCCCTTTTGATCAATGCTTTTTTGAATTTCACACTTAAATCCCTGATTCGATCTTTGTTTTTGGGGTTATTATCAAATTCAATAGAGTCGATGGAGTTAATCTCGGTTGAACGAAGTCGATAGGATTGTAAGTGACAGTTGTAAACCCGTACCGTGTCCTTGTTGATAAGCAGATCTGTAAAAATGATCATATTCCCGGATCCTTTAAACCTGATTTCTCCCATATTCAGGATTGGGAATCGGGTCATTGTTAGTTGTCCTCCTTCATAGCTGTTGTGCGCCAATTGCATGTGGGCAATCTGCTGAAGTTTCAGATTATCAATATCAAAAATTTGTCGTTTGTTGAGACGAACCTCTTGAAGACAAATAATATCTGCATTGTTTTGTTGTAAGAAGTTGAGGATATGATCTGCATTTTCCTTATTGGGAAATTCGCTGGCTCCCATGAAATACCTGACATTGTAGCTGGTAATCCGGATTCCTTTTTCCAACGTTTTTTTTCCCGATAACTGCAGGTAATTACATATATGTGGATAGCTGGCCAGCATGACCAGGATAGAAAGAAGCATGAACTTGGGTTTTATGAAAATCCATAAAACGACAAATACAATATTAACAACCAGCAGATAAGGGAAAGCCATTCCAAACAGAGCCGTAAACCAAAATTTTTCAGGGCTTAGAAACACCGAAATTGAAGCAATGCCCAATGCAAATACAGCTATCAGATTTAACAACAGAAGTATATATACAAAAAACTGTTTCAAACAATTGTGGTTTAAGTTCTGTCTTTTTATTTGTTCGACAGGGCTGTTTGTAAACGGGAAAGCCGTATCGGCTGGCTCTGTGAACGCATTTAAAGATATCTAAAAGTACGTAATTTTTCGATTGCAGAGATTTTTCTCCAATCAATTATGTCTGTTGTGATTTGTATTGTTATGCTGGTATGATTAAGATCTGACTAATATACAACCGACCATTCGGTCTTTCGTATTCATATCTTTTTGAAGGTTTACTTTCGAGAAGCCTTTCCGCTGAAGCATGGTGCAACATTCAATTCCAAATGCTTCATTAATCTCGAAGTACAGCCGGCCATTATTTTTCAGATGAACCAGTGCAAAATCAGCGATTTGCCGATAAAATAGTAAGGGGTCGCTATCCGGAACAAACAATGCGAGTCCGGGCTCATAGTTCAGTACATTTTTCTCCATTAACATTTTTTCGGTCTCCCTTACATAGGGCGGATTGCTCACGATGATGTCCAGTTCCGGAAAGTTTTGAGGTGGAGTTTGTTTCAAAATATCGAATTCGAGAAAGGAAACTGGAACAGTGTTTTTCTCTGCATTTTTTTTCGCAGTAGCTATACAAACGGGAGAAATGTCGCAGGCCAGCACATTTGCCTGTGCGATATTCTTTTTCAAGGCAATGGCAATACATCCGGAACCGGCACCAATATCAAGAATTGAGGGCGATGAAATCGTATTTTCTTTAATAATCCATTGAACCAGTTCTTCGGTTTCTGGGCGAGGAATCAGTACTCCAGGGATAGTCGAGAAGGTCAAGCCGTAAAACTCAGTTTCTCCTAGAATATATTGGATAGGTTCATGTTGTACCAACCGCCCAACAATGGCATTGATTTTCTGCCGGTCTTCGCTGGTAAGCTCTTCATCCTGAGCCAGTATAAACTGAGTCCGTGAATATCCTTTTAACTTTTCGAAGATCAGAAAGATCAGACTGTCAATTTCTTCGGGTCGAAAAATTCCTGTCAATTCTTTACGTATGGATGCGATGACTGCTCTCATTTATTGTATTTTTGGCAAAGTTAATTTTTTCGATGATGAGTACTCCTGTTATTTTTATGCAACGATGCCTTGAGCTTGCTCTTTTGGGAATGGGCGATGTGGCTCCCAATCCGATGGTTGGTTGCGTAATTGTACACGAAGGAGTAATAATAGGTGAAGGTTACCATCGGAAGTATGGAGAGGCTCATGCTGAAGTGAATGCGATTCGCTCGGTAAAGAATCCGGAGATGCTTATTGAATCAACGCTGTATGTTTCGCTTGAACCTTGTGCTCATTTCGGAAAAACTCCTCCTTGCTGCGATCTGATTATTGAAAACCGGATTCCGCGGGTTGTAATTGGAATGATTGACCCATTTGCCAAAGTTGCCGGAAAAGGTATCGATCGGATGAAACAAGCTGGCATTGAAGTGACGGTTGGGCTATTGGAACAGGAATGTCGAAATCTGAATCGTCGTTTTTTTACTTTCCACGAACAAAATCGTCCTTTCATTATTCTTAAATGGGCTCAGACTCTTGATGGTTTTATTGATACCGATCGCACCGAGACTCAACACCCAAGCTGGATTACAAACAGTCTGGCCAAGCGTTTGGTACACAAACAACGTGCTGAGGAATCGGCTATTCTGATTGGAACAAATACTGCTGCTTACGATAATCCTTCGTTAACGGTACGTGAATGGATCGGTAATCAACCAATCCGAATTGTGATTGACCGGACAGCCCGTCTGGATGCGAACCTGCATATTTTTGATCGTACGGTTCCAACCTTAGTTTTTACGGAAGCGGATATGCAGGATCAGGAGAACCTGAATTATATCCGGCTGGATTTTAGTCAGAATATTTTGCCTCAATTACTCTCAGAGCTCTATAAACGGGATGTTCTTTCGCTCATCGTTGAGGGCGGGAGTCAACTGCTGAACAGTTTTCTGAAAATGGATCTGTGGGATGAAGCCTTTGTATATACCGGGAACCAGTTCTTTGGAAAAGGTGTCGAGGCTCCAAAAATATCCAGACAAACAATCGCCTTTGAGACCTTGGACGATTGTCGGTTGCATGTGTTGAGGAGAAACTAACCTGAATATTTTCGTTTTTGAATTCGTGTCAAAGAATTAATAAAGATTCGAACCGTACATCTGTTTTTGTTGTTCTTGTTTTTAACTTTATTTTTTATGAAATTTAGTCGCACTTAACAGAACCGAAAACGCATGAGCATTTTGTTTGATATTTGGAAATCATTACCAAGTCTGGTCACTATCATTTATTTCCTGACGGTTGTATTTATTGCAGTGCTGATCATTCTTGAAAATAGAAATCCGGTTAAAACAATCAGTTGGGTTTTGGTTCTGGTGCTCCTTCCTTTTGCCGGAATTGTGATCTACCTGTTTTTTGGACAGGAATACAGAAAGACAAAGATGTACTCGCGCAAAGGACTAAAGGATTTGGAGAAGTTGCGAAAGTTGACGGTTCAGCAACTGGATACTCTTCCGGAGAATCATTTTAAAATCAGCGATCGTTTGTATTCGAAGAAGCATTTAATGAATCTGTTGCTATCCAATTCAAATGCTATTCTGACCAACAACAATACCGTTCGGGTTCTGCATAACGGAGCTGAAACATTTCCTGCAATATTCAATGCAATTGAACAGGCCAAACATCATATCCATCTGGAATATTACATTGTTGAAGATGATAAAATTGGAAACTATTTGCGTGAGTTGCTTATTCGAAAAGCTCAGGAAGGAGTTGAGGTTCGGTTTATCTACGACGATGTGGGCAGTTGGAAGCTTAACCGTAAGTTTTTGCGTTCCATGACCGATGCCGGGATAAAAGTCGATTGTTTTATGCGGGTTCGTTATCCAATGCTGACCTCCAAAGTTAATTACCGAAATCACCGTAAGATTCTGGTTGTTGATGGAACAACAGCCTTTGTCGGGGGATTGAATTTTGCCGATCGGTATCAGGATGGAATTCCGGGAATCGGTACCTGGCGCGATACACATCTGAAAGTGACGGGAGGTGCGGCTACTGCATTACAAATCATCTTTATGGCCGACTGGTATTTTGTTTCAAAAGAAGTTTTGAAAGGCAAGAAATATTTTCGACCGTTTACTTCAGGAACCGGAAAATTGGTGCAAATGTCGGCCAGTGGTCCCGATTCGGATTGGGAAAGTATTGGACAGGCTTATTTTGCTGCTATAGCTTCGGCTACTGAATATGTGTATATCTCATCGCCATACCTGATGCCTCCGGCTGATATCGTGACCGCTCTTAAAACATCGGCTCTTGGTGGAATTGATGTTCGCATTATTGTTCCGGGCATGTCTGATGCGATTACTCCCAAATGGGGAACCAATTCATACATTGAAGAGTTGCTGGAAGCAGGTGTTAAAATTTACTTCTTTCGGGCAGGGTTTATTCACAGTAAGGTGATTGTGGTGGATGGACTTTTCTCTTCGGTGGGAACTGCAAATCTTGATTTCCGAAGTCTTGAAACCAATTTTGAGGTGAATGCCATGATTTACGACGAAGAAATAGCTGGAGTTCTGACCGAACAGTTCCGTGAAGATCAGTCACAAAGTGAAGAAGTGGTTTTGGCTGAATGGATCAAACGCCCCCGAATGAATAAAATTAAAGAATCGTTTTCACGAATTCTGAGTCCAATGCTGTAGCTATTAGAATGGTAATTTTCCTAAATCAACATTTCCACCGCTCAGAATAATACCTATTCTTTTACCCTTAATGTCAAGTTTATTTGCCAGAATGGCTGCAAAAGGAACGGCCGATGAAGGTTCGATAATGATTTTCATGCGTTCCCAGATCATCCGCATAGCTGCTACGATTTCGTCTTCGGATACCGTTACAATCAGATCAACATTCTTCAGAATAATTGGAAATGTCAGGCTCCCCAGCGAAGTAAGTAGTCCATCGGCAATGGTTCTCGGTGAAATTGAAGGTAATAATGTTTGGGCATAGAATGAACGGAAAGCGTCGTCGGCACCTGCAGGTTCGCCTGCAATAACCCGGGCATTGGGCATTAATGCTTTGGTCGCAATTGCAGTTCCGCTTAATAAACCACCTCCACCAACCGGGGACATTACCACCTCCAGCATTTCAATTTCTTCGATCAGTTCTTTAGCCGCAGTTCCTTGCCCACAAATGACGTTGAAATTATTGTACGGATGTATTTCTGTAGCACCGGTCTGGGCAGCTACTTTTCTGACCGTAGATTCCCTGGCTTCCAGAGTCGACGTACAAAAGGTTATTTGAGCACCGTAACCGGCGACCGCGGCTTTTTTTATTTCCGGAGCATTTTCGGGCATTACAATATAGGCTGGTATTCCACGCATTCGTGCGGCTAAAGCCAAAGCTGCGGCATGGTTCCCAGACGAATGGGTACACACCCCGTTTCGGGCTTCGTCGTCGCTTAGCGAGAACACCGAATTACATGCTCCGCGGAATTTAAAAGCCCCTACTTTTTGAAGATTCTCGCATTTGAAAAATAATTCAGCACCAACGATCCGATTGATGCTTTGTGAATTTAAAACCGGGGTTTTGTGAATAAACGGACGGATTCGTTCGTGAGCTTTCTCAATGTCAGAAAAAGTAGGGAATGTAGTCATCTTGAATGTTCTAAATTTGACCTTAAATAACAAACAAAAACTGAATCTTCATACAGGCCAGCTGTAAAAATTTGAAGATCGATTGTTTTGTTATTTAGAATATAATTTCTTATTTTGGAATTTTATTCCAGTAATGAGAATTGTAACTTTTCGAAAGATTCAGGAATTTTCAGATCTGTATCCAGATGTAAAATCAGCTTTACAGGACTGGTATCACAAAACTTCCAAATCAGAATGGCATAGTTTGAGTGATATAAAGAAGTCTTTTGGTTCTTCTGATTATGTCGGGAATAACCGATTCGTTTTCAATATAAAGGGGAATCATTACCGGTTGGTTGCAATTGTTATTTTTGCCTCACAAAAGGTTTATATCCGTTTTATTGGAACTCATTCTGAATATGAGAAAATTAATTGCAGTTTAATTTAAAAAATAATTTATGGCAGAAATAAAAGATGAAAACCAATATCAAAAAACAATAGGTCGCGTGGAAGAGTTGCTTCAGGTCGTTGGAAATGAAACTGATTCCGGGGATCAGAATTTTGTTGAACTTGATCTGTTATCAGATCTGGTTGCAGAATATGAAGAACGTTATCATCCAATCCAGAAACCGTCATTAGCTTCTGTTATTCGAATTCGGATGGCAGAGATGCAAATTTCACAAAAGGCCTTGGCCGATTTGTTGGGGGTTAGCCCAAGTCGGGTGAGTGAATATCTGAATGGTAAAAGCGAGCCAACCTTAAAGGTTGCCAGGCTTTTACATCAGAAACTAAATATTGATCCGGAAATTATTCTGGCATAATGAGATAAGTAATTCTGTCAGATCGCAATTTTATTTTTACAATCCTGCGACCAGTTCTTTCAGAATTAATGTCATGTGAGGTTCTGCTTTCATGGCAACTTCCTGAACTTCTTCGTGTGAGATTTCAACGATTTGTCCGGGAACACCGCTATCGGTCACAATTGAAATTCCGAAAACAGTCATGTCCATATGACGGGCAACAATCACTTCAGGAACAGTTGACATTCCAACGATATCTGCGCCTAAATGACGGAACATCAGATATTCAGCCGGTGTTTCGAAGGTTGGTCCTGAAACGCCTACATAAATACCTTCTTTTACTGTAATGTCATTTTTCAGGGCAATTGCTTTGGCTTTGTTGCGCAGGTGAGTATCGTACGTTTTGCTCATATCCGGGAATCGGGTTCCTAATTCGTTGATGTTTTTCCCACGTAACGGATGTTCCGGAAACATGTTGATATGATCGGAAATGATAATTACATCGCCTACTTTGTAGGTTGGATTTAATCCTCCTGATGCATTTGAAACAAACAAGGTGTTGATTCCCATTAACTTCATTACCCGAACAGGAAACGTAACTTCCTTCATCGAATAACCTTCGTAGTAATGAAACCGGCCTTGCATAGCCATTACTGTTTTTCCACCCAGCTTGCCAATGATTAGCTGACCGGAATGACCTTCTACGGTTGAAACCGGAAAATCAGGAATCTGAGCGTAGGGAATGGTAAGCTCAATTTCAATTTCGTTAACGAGTCCGCCAAGGCCTGAACCTAAAATGATACCAGCATCAATTGGCTTTTTTACTCTTTCGTTTATAAAGGTCGCGGTTGCTTTTATTTTCTCTAACATAGGTCACAATTTTATCATTGAAATTTTTCCCTTCACTGTCAAGGAATTTTATCTTTAATGGGATATAGAATGAATATTGCTTCAAAGATAAGGGTAAATCCATATCTTTCAGTCGCATGGAGTCTTTTTCTGTAGTAATGATAATTTTGTGTTCGGCTTCAATTCCGGCAAATTTTTGTTCAATCTGGTGAATATTGGCTGAAGCAAAATTGTGATGATCGGGATATTTTAAAATGGTAATGTCGTCGGAATATGATTTTAGGTATTTATGCAGGTGCTCCGGATTGGCAATTCCGGTAACCAGCAAAATGCTTAGATTTACGGAACCCAGATTTGGAGTGGGTATTGCATCTTCAGGAAAAATCGGACAAGGAGCCTGATATACCATGGTGGTGAAGAACAGGGTTTGATAGGGGCGCAGATATACATCCTTCATGATGATACGCCGGGTAATTGGCGAAATTTCCTGAGGACATTTAGTATAGATAATCATATTTGCCCGGCGCATTTGCCACTTGTGCTCACGCAAACGGCCAACCGGAAGTAGCTGATCTTTGTCGATGGGGCGGTTAAAATCGATCAGCAGAATATTGATTCCGGCATTTACACTTCGATGCTGAAAAGCGTCGTCGAGCAGGATTACATCGGGCAACTGGGCAGGATCCTGTGATTGAATTTTCTTAATGGCATGAACCCTTTTTTCGTCAACAATTACCTGAATATCTTTAAATTTCGATTTAATCTGTAGCGGTTCGTCACCAACGGTTGTTGCCAGCGAGTCGGTTTTCACCTCCTGATATCCTTTGGTTTTACGTTTGTATCCACGGCTGATGGTGGTAACAGCAAATTGCTTGCTGAGTAGCTCAACCAGATATTCGGTATGAGGAGTTTTTCCGGTTCCTCCAACGGTAATGTTTCCAATAGAGATAACCGGAATTTCAAAATCAGTTGATTTGAATATTTTGTAGTCGTACAGAAGATTCCGTATCGAAATAATTAAACCGTATAGTGCAGAAATTGGATATAGAAACAGTTTAAACATGGTGTTTTTGTAAAAGGTCAAAAGCATAACGCTTTAAGTGATGCAATGTTTTGTGGATACTGCCTGGAAATGGTTAAAATTTTTCCTTTTATCCTATGTTCATTGGTGGTACGAAAATAGGAAATTTTAAGGAGGGAATCCAATTATTACTGATATAGTTTCTTGTTTGATTAATGAAAGATATTCCTAATTTTGATCCACAGTTTATTCCAATGGAATCAGATAATTCTTTATTTAATCAGAACACAAACAAACAGGCTTTTAAATTTTTTTTTGAAAGTTACTATACTTCATTTTGTTTATTTGCGAATAAATATCTGAAAGATCCGGCTGTTTCACAGGATATCGTACAGGATGCGTTTTTGTATTTGTGGAACAAGAGCGATGATTTTAATTCTGAAAGTTCAGCCAAATCGTATTTGTATAAGTATATTAAAGATCGGAGCCTTAATTATTTGCGCGATAGAGAACTGAGGCAAAAAATTGAGCTTGAAAAAATGAAATCTGAAATTTTTCTAAGGGATAACCTGATCGAAGAGGAAACTTATTCTATTATTTTTGATGCGATCCGGGTATTGCCTCCGCAGGCGCAACGAGTGATTGAACTATCTCTTGACGGACTAAAGAATCAGGAAATAGCAGAAGAATTAAGCATTTCCATTAATACAGTAAAAACAATTAAATTAAGGGCATATGCGTCCCTGCGACTGGAATTGAAGGAAAACATCTTTATCCTTTTTATGTTACATTTTGCCAGCAGTAGATTTATCTAATTTCCGGAATCATTCAGATCCAAGTTATTACTTTCCCTCTTTATCTTTTTCGAGTTTGCTGAATAGCTAACTGGCATTTACTTCAATAAATCTACAAATTCTTGTCACCCTATTTCCCAATTTATGTGTTTAAGCTAATGTTGATTGGAAAGACTGTAGAGATAAATTAATTTTAAAGATTAAGATGATTGATTATCAGCATTATAAAAACGTTGTTGAACTAATTTCAAAAGAAGTTTGTGGGGAACTGAATGCAGAGGAAACGAGCAAACTCTCGTCGTGGATTAAAGAGCAGCCGGAGAATGAGCTTCTTTATAACCAGATTAGGAATTCTGAAAACTTCAGGAACCGAAATTCCAATTTTCAAGATATTGATGTTCTGGCTGGTTGGGAAAGACTTAATGACAAAATTGAACGGTCGTCCAAAATTGTAAAAATCAGAAAGGTTTTGGGTTGGGCTGCAGCTATTCTTATTCCAATAATGGTTGTTGGAGGATTTTCCATTTATTTTCAATCCCGGGAATTAGTGGAAAACAAAGTTGTTCAGGTTCATGAAATTCTACCGGGAAAACCGAGAGCAATCCTTGTACTAGATGATGGGAAATCGGTAATGCTTGATTCTTTAGATCAACTGGCAATTACCGAGAAAGATGGAACCATGATTGAAAGAGGAGCTCAAAGTCTTAATTACTCGAAGAATAGTGGGAAATCCATTACTGAGAATATCTACAATACGGTAAAAATTCCACAAGGGGGAGAATATAATCTGGTTCTTGCTGATGGAACACATGTTTTTTTGAATGCTGAAAGCCAGATGAGATATCCTGTTCATTTTGCCGGAAATACCCGTGAAATTGAACTATCCGGAGAAGCTTATTTTGAAGTAACAAAAGACGCCAAAAAACCTTTTATCGTAAAATTGGCGGGAATGAGTGTGGAAGTTTTAGGAACCTCATTCAATTTAAATGCCTATGCAAATACCGGAAAGATTTTTACGACGCTGGTTAATGGCAGTGTAAAGCTAAATATACCAGGGAGTTCTGAGACAAAGCTACTAAAACCAGAGGAGCAGGCTGCTTTTGATGTAAAAAGCGGGCAAACTGAAATACGGAAAGTTGATGTCAATCTCTATACCGGCTGGAAAGACGGACGTTTAAATTTTTACGATAGCCGGCTTGAAGATATCATGATTACTTTAACCAGATGGTACTCTGCTGATGTGGTTTACCGGGATTCTTCGGTAAAGAATTTACGATTTAGTGGAAGTCTTGATCGATATGGTGAGATCAATCAGATTTTGGATATTATAAAATCAACGAAAAAACTAAAAATAGAAATAGAAGGGAACACAATTTTATTTGGAGAATAAGAAGTAAAAAAAGCAGAAGATGCTTGCGACATCTCCTGCCCGAAACCCTGCGTAAGCAGGATATTAATGTGTAATACTAACTTTCAAATTTATGGAAAAAAATGACATGATGCATTCGCCCTTTTTAAGGGGAGTGCTAAAATGGTGTATTATGATTAAACTGCTATGGATTGTTGTTGTTACCAGTGTCTTACAAGTTAGTGCTGGAACAAATCTAACCTATTCTCAAACCGCCAGGTTAAATCTTAAGTTAAACAACGTTGATCTTGAACAGGTAATTTGGTCTATTAAGAACCAGACTGAGTTTAATTTCTTTTACAGTACTGAAGAAGTACGTAATGTTAAAGATTTAAGTGTTAACATGGCGAATGTGACAGCACAAGAGGTTCTTGATCAATGCCTGAAAGGAACAAACTTAACTTATGAGATTGTTCATAAGGCTGTTATAATCAAGGAGAATGAGCTTCAGAAAGCAACTTTCCTTAAGGAACAGGAAGCCATGCAACAGAATAGTTCTGTTAAAGGAAAGGTTACCGATGTTACAGGCCAGGCTCTTCCCGGGGTTACAATTACTGTTGTGGGAACTTCCCGTGGGGTAATTACCGATAATGATGGATCTTATAAGATTGATGCGAAATCAACCGACAAATTGGTTTTTTCCTTCATTGGAATGGAAAGTCAGATTGTTGATGTGAAAAATCAAAAAGAGATCAATGTTAAGTTGAAAGACAAAACAGAAGAACTGGAAGAGTTTACTGCAGTTGCTTTTGGAAAACAGCCTAAAGGAAGTGTTATTGGGTCTATTACCACCATTGATCCTGGCAAATTAAAAGTTCCGTCAAGCAATCTTACAACTGCGATGGCCGGAAGTATGGCCGGGGTCATTGCTTATCAGCGAAGCGGGGAACCGGGGCAAGATAATGCAGACTTTTTTGTTCGTGGTATTACCACCTTTGGAACAAACACCAATCCGTTAATCCTTATTGATGGGATTGAGTTAACATCTACAGACCTGGCTCGCTTACAGCCTGATGATATTGCAAGTTTTTCAATTATGAAGGATGCAACGGCCACTGCGCTGTATGGAGCTCGTGGTGCTAATGGTGTTATTTTGGTGACAACCAAACAAGGGAAAGAAGGGCCGGCAAAGATCTCCGTGAGATTTGAAAACTCAGTATCTGCACCAACACGAAATGTTGATATTGCTGACCCGGTGACCTATATGAAATTAAACAATGAGGCTGTTCTTACCCGCAATCCATTGGGGATGCTTCCATACTCCGAAGAAAAGATTGCAAACACGGAAGCTGGAATGAATTCACTTGTTTATCCAGCAAATGACTGGCGAAAGATGTTGTTCAAAGATTATACGATGAACCAACGGGCAAACCTGAATATAAGCGGGGGTGGTGATATTGCCCGCTATTATGTGGCAGGTTCTTTTAGCAAGGACAATGGTGTATTAAAGGTTGACAACCGAAATAATTTCAATAACAACATTGATTTAAAAAATTATTCCTTGCGTGCGAATGTCAATATTAATGTCAGCAAGACAACTGAATTAATGGTTCGCCTGAGTGGAAATTTTGATGATTATACAGGGCCTATTAATGGAGGTGCTGCCATGTATCGATTGGTTATGCAATCGAATCCGGTGCTTTTCCCTGCCTATTATCCTACTGACGAAACCCACAATTTTGTTCAACATATCATGTTTGGCAATTACGACAAAGGTCAATATGTAAATCCTTATGCGCAGATGGTAAAAGGGTATAAAGATCAAAGTCGTTCTCAGATGCTGGCGCAATTCGAAATCAAGCAGGACTTGTCGTTTCTTACCGAAGGACTTTCAATTCGGGGAATGGCTAATGTTAACCGAACGTCAAGCTTCGATGTAAGTCGATTTTATAACCCGTTCTGGTACTCTGTTGACAGTTATGATCGGACAACAGATAAATATGTTATTTCTCAGATCAATACGAATGGTACGGAATATCTGGGATATAACGAGGGAACAAAATATCTTCAGTCTACTTCTTATTTTGAAGGTACCGCAAATTACAACCGTACGTTCAAAGACAAACATTCCGTCAGCGGATTATTGGTATTTGTAGCTCGTCAGAGTCTTTTGGCTAATGCGGGAGATCTCCAGTCATCATTACCTTCCAGAAATACAGGCATATCCGGACGTGCCACATATTCGTACGACAACCGATATTTTTCAGAGTTCAATTTTGGCTATAATGGGAGTGAACGTTTCTCCAAAGAAAACCGGTTTGGGTTCTTTCCTTCTGCAGGTCTGGCCTGGAATATCTCTAATGAAGCATTCTGGAAGACTTTGAAACCAATTATCTCGAACCTGAAGTTGCGTTATTCTTATGGGCTGGTTGGAAATGACCAGATTGGTAGTTCGAGTGACCGTTTCTTTTATCTGTCTAATGTAAATATGAATTCAACGGATCGGGCGGCTACTTTTGGACGTGACTTTGGTACAACGAAAAATGGGGTTTACATTTCGAGATATGCTAATAATGATATCACATGGGAAACATCGACCAAACAGAATTTTGCGATGGAATTAACCTTAAAGGAAAAGGTAAATATCATTGCTGAGTACTTTACTGAATATCGTAAAAACATATTAATGACTCGTGATGCTATTCCAACGACTATGGGTTTGTCGGATGTAATGAAAGCAAATGTTGGTGAAGCATCCGGCAAGGGAATCGATATCTCAATGGATTACCAGCAAGTATGGAATAAAGATTTTTGGACTTCGGCAAGAGCTAACTTTACTTATGCAACCAGTAAATATGAAGTTTTTGATGAACCGGAATATGCCGAACGTTATCGTTCGCGTATAGGTCAGTCACTTCAGCAGAATTACGGATATATTGCTGAACGATTGTTTGTTGATGATGCAGAGGCTGCTAATTGTCCGAAACAGGAATTTGGTGGAACCTATGGAGGTGGAGATATAAAATATACCGATGTTAATCGTGACGGAAAAATTACAGAAGCGGATAAAGTACCAATCGGTAATCCAACTATTCCGGAGATTGTCTATGGTTTTGGATTCTCTTTGGGATATAAGAGTTTTGATTTATCTGCATTCTTTCAAGGATCGGCCAATCAGTCATTCTGGCTTACAGTAACCGATAATGTTTTGGCTTCAGGAAGTACATCTACTTATCAGTTGAATACAAGTCCTTTCCGGAACGAAACACAGATTTTGCAGGCGTATGCTGATAGCCATTGGTCTGAAGATAACCGGAATGTATATGCAACATGGCCAAGACTTAGCACAACAACTATAGCTAATAATTCACAGCCGAGTACATGGTTTATGCGCAATGCTGCATTTTTGCGGTTTAAGCAACTTGAAATAGGATATACCTTACCTAAACGATTGAGAGATAAAATTCATACGTCTAATCTGAGAGTTTATGTGAGTGGAACTAACTTGCTTCTATTCAGTGGATTCAAGCTTTGGGATGTTGAAATGGCAGGTGATGGTTTGGGCTATCCACTTCAACGTGTTTTTAACCTGGGATTGAACATCTCCTTTAATTGATTGAATAAATAATTTAAAGATGCAGAGAGACATGAAAAAAACATGGATTATAGGAGTATTAACCCTGATTTTGGGGTGCATATCCTGCAGCAAATATTTAGATGTAGTACCTGATAATATAGCGACTCTTGATAATGCTTTTACAATGCGTTCAGAAGCTGAAAAATACCTATACACTTGCTATTCATATATGCCTGATGATGGGAATGCAGTAGAAAATCCTGCAATTCTGGGAGGTGATGAAATCTGGGCAATACCGGAATCTCCGGCTCCTTATTTCAATCACACCATGTTGAAAATTGCCAGAGGATATCAAAATGCAAATAGCCCTATTGGCAACTCCGAATGGGATAATATGTACAAAGCTTTGCGTGATTGCAACATCTTCCTTGAAAAAATCGGGTCGGTACCTGATTTAGAAGAAACAGAAAAGAAACAATGGATTGCAGAAGTTAAATTTTTAAAAGCGTATTATCATTTTCATTTAGTCCGCATGTATGGACCTGTTCCATTGATAAAGAAGAACCTGCCAATTGATGTGGATATTAAAGATGTGAAAGTTTCGCGTGCACCAGTTGACTCTTGTTTTGCATATATCAAAAAGCTGATTGACGAAGCACAAGGTGATCTTCCAGCTACTATTGATGATCCGGTCAAATGTTTGGGACGTATTACCAAACCAATTGCCCTTTCCTTGAAGGCGAAGGTGATGGTTACTGCTGCCAGCCCTTTGTTTAATGGAAATACAGAACAGTCGACATTAGTTAATCACGATGGAACAAAACTGTTTAATACTACTTATAATCCTGCGAAATGGGATTCAGCTGTTATTGCCTGCAAAAAAGCAATTGCTGTTTGTGAATCGGGCGGTATTTCCTTGTACCATTTTATTCCTACGGTAGTGCAAAAAGTTACTGATACGATTAGCGTTCAGATGTCGCTTCGGAATGTGTTTACAGAACGATGGAACAATGAAATCATATGGGCAAATACACAAAGTCAGACAAATATTCTTCAACGAATTGCAACTCCGTTTGTTGATGAACGGTATTTGTCAAATCCCAATCTGGTTGGAGAACTTGGAGCTCCGCTAAAAATAGCAGAGATGTTTTATACTGAAAATGGGGTTCCCATCGAGGAAGATAAAACTAAGGCTGGTACAAAATGGTATACTTTACGTAAGGCTGTTGACAGTGAACAACTCTATATTCAGAAGGGTTTTAATACCGTAGAACTTAATTATAACCGTGAGCCTCGTTTTTATGCTTACTTAGCTTTTGATGGTGGTATTTGGTACGGACAAGGTGTTTATAATGATAAAGCTCCGGGTAGTTTATTCTGTTTACACTGTAAAAAGGGAGAAGCTAATGGTAAGGCGATTCTGGATAGGGGGATAACTACCGGATATTACATTAAAAAGTATGTTCATTATCAGAATGTAATGGGGTCTGGAACCTCTGATTATACGATTACATCCTATCCTTGGCCGATTATGCGTTTAGCTGACTTGTACTTATTGTATGCTGAAGCATTAAATGAAGCAAACGCCGTTCCGACAGCTGAGGTTTACAATTACGTCAATCGGGTAAGAGAACGTGCAGGATTAGGAACTGTTCAGGATTCCTGGGCTCAATTCTCAACAAACCCAACGAAATATACGACGAAAGAAGGAATGCGTAAGATTATACATCGGGAACGAAGTATTGAATTGGCATTTGAAGGTCAGCGTTTCTGGGATATTCGTCGTTGGAAAGAAGCTCCGGAAGAGTATCAGCGGGCAATAGAAGGTTATGATATTGAACAATCGGTTGATGTATATTTCTATCGCAAAAAACTCATTATTAATCAATCTTTTGGACAGAAAGACTATTTCTGGCCGATTAAAGATTCTTATATTTTGAATAACAGAAATCTGGTTCAGAATATCGGTTGGTAATCATTAAAGCCGATTATTATTCTATTTGAGGTTTCAGTATAAAACACAATTCAATAATAGCATAATGAAACAAATAATAAACATATTAGCGCTATGCATGCTGGTTACGTTCTTGCAGTGTTGCAAGGAAGAAGGCAGGCTCGACTATTTAGATAGTAGTAGCACGATTCCCAAACAGGTAAGTGAAGTGAAGGTAAAGAATACTCCCGGAGGAGCAATTATCACTTACAAAATTCCGACTGATGAAAGTTTATCATACGTAAAGGCGGTTTATGAAATACAAACAGGAACCGTTAGCGAAACTAAATCTTCAATTTACAGCGACACCCTTGTGGTCAATGGTTTTGGTGACACCAATAAATATACGGTTAAGCTGTATAGCGTTGGTAAAAATGAAAAGGTATCGGAACCGATTAGTGTTGATATAAACCCGTTGACTCCACCTGTCATTTCTGCATTAAAAAAGCTGACCATGCGGGCTTCATTCGGTGGTGTAAAGATCAATCTTGAGAATGAACTGAAAGCTGATCTGGCAATTGTTTTGATGGCTGATACAACCGGCAAAGGTTATTTTTCGGAATTACAAACTTTTTATAGCAAAGCTCCGTCGGTATCTTTCTCGTACCGGGGAATGGTTCCCGTTCAAAGAAAATTCAAGGTTTATTTGAGAGATCGTTGGAATAATAAATCGGACGCGATAATTGCAGATTTGACTCCTCTTTTTGAGGAACTGGTTCCGAAGCCATTTGTTTTGCTCACCTTGCCCGGTGATACAAATACACCAGTAACGACAGGATATTCAGTGCCAAATATCTGGGATGGACTTGTCAACGTAAATATATTTGCTTCGCCATGGACCAGTAAAATGCCCCAATGGTTTACGTTTGATTTAAAAACCAGTGTCGTGCTTAGTCGTCTTAAAGAACATCAGAGAGGCTCCTCTTTTACATATACAGGATCGAATGTAAAAGCGTTTGAGTTATGGGGGAGTAATAATCCTGATTCTGATGGCGGCTGGAAAAACTGGGTGTTATTAGGAAAATTCAATTCTTTTAAGCCCTCTGGGTTGCCCTTAGGACAAATGACAGCTGATGATTATGCTTATGGTTTTACAAATGGAGAAGACTTTGAGATTGATTCTGATACCTATCCGGCAGCTAAAAATCCAGTTCGTTATCTCCGTTTTAAGACCACCGAGACCTATGGCGGTGGAGTACAGGTTACTATTGGTGAAGTAACTTTCTGGGGACAAATAATAAAGTGATTAACAGCTAAATACATTGAATCATGAAAAGAAAATTTTATTATTATTTGGTATTGTTAATCGGTGCAATCATATACATATTCCCGGCATGTACTGATATGGACGATACCTATAAACAGTTTGTAGTTCCGGGAGGAATAACTTATCCTGGAAAAGCAAATAATTTGGTGGCTCATTCCGGAATTAACCGGGTTAAGCTAACATGGTCGAGAGGTACTGATCCAAAGGTTGTTAAAGCCCGTATTTATTGGAATAATTACACCGATTCGGTGGAAGTTGTTGTCCCGGAAAGTACAAGTGAGATCAGTTATATGATTGAAAATCTTCCGGAGAACACGTATTCATTTTACGTTAAAACGTTTGATGAAAAAGGGAATTCGTCAATTCCGGTTGAGGCTATTGGTTCTTCATACGGTGATAAATACAAGAAAAATCTGCTGAATATTGTTGTGAATAGTACGAGAATTAACAAGTTCGACAGTTTATCTATTATTTGGGGTGTTGCTGATTTAACTAACGGAGCAATTGCCAC
>Ga0302296_1001006_pt1 | contig 21494 bp, 11 predicted proteins | sample III_Fen_N3_1_FD_194546 | JGI IMG/M metagenome (GOLD analysis project Ga0302296, IMG submission 194546) | Peat permafrost microbial communities from Stordalen Mire near Abisko, Sweden - III_Fen_N3_1 | ecosystem: Environmental > Terrestrial > Soil > Wetlands > Permafrost | place: Sweden: Abisko...
GACATTGGTGCCATTGCAAAACTTACAGGAGCACGTACGGGAGATTCCCTTTCTACTAAAGCCACCATAGTTCAATATGGCAAGACGGATATTTCCAAACCATATACCTATATGAGATATAAAGTGGCAAAAAAGGAAGAAATTGATAAGGTATCCCAGACACTGCAGAAGATGATGCATGAAGACCAGACATTAAAAGTTGTTAATGATGCAGAAAATGGACAGATGCTTTTGTATGGAATGGGATCACAACATCTGGAAATCGTTACCAGTAAACTTGCAAATGAATACAAAGTAGAAATTGAGTTAGTTAAACCCAAAGTAGCTTTTCGTGAAACAATCCGGAAAAGTTCTGATGTAGAGTATAAATATAAAAAACAGTCAGGAGGACATGGTCAGTATGGTCATGTTAAGATGAAATTTGCAGCTTCCGGCAGAATGGATTTACCTTATGTTTTTGTTGAAGAAGTGGTGGGTGGTGCGATTCCAAAAAACTATTTCCCGGCAGTGGAAAAAGGACTTCAGGAATCTGTCCTAAAAGGACCTTTGGCAGCATACCCGGTAGTAGGAGTCAGGGCGGTTTTATATGATGGTTCGTATCACGCGGTAGATTCTTCTGAAATGGCATTTAAAACAGCTACCATACAGGCTTTTAAAAAAGGTTTTATGGAGGCAGGACCTATTTTGTTAGAACCAATTGTTTCATTGAAAGTAACAGTGCCTGAACAATATACCGGTGACATTATGGGGGATTTAAATAAAAAACGTGGCAGAGTTCTAGGCATGGTACCACTTTCTAATGGAAAACAGACCGTAGAGGCAGATATTCCAATGACAGAACTTATTGGGTATTGTACAGATCTTCGTTCCATGACGGGTGGCAGAGGAGATTTTTCATTTGAATTCTCCAGATATGAACAGGCTCCCAGCGATATTCAGGAAAAAGAAGTTACAGAGAGAGCAAGTAAAGTAGCTGAATCTATGGAAGAATAAAAAAGATTAATAATTATTAATTAGATAAATATTTAAATAATTTTATATGAGGAAAAGGGGTTCCTATAGAGACAGCCTGAAGAAGCGGCAATAACCGTTTTCAGGCTGTCTCATATTATAAGTTAACAACATTGCCGATTCATCTGAAATATGGTATTATCACAGATATGTAATTAATGGGGGTTTGTAAAAGCTTATCAAACATTAAGGGGAGAATTATATGAACAATAAATTTATAAGTAAAATCATTAGAAATGTTATTATAACTGTAATTATATTAATTGCAGCTTTTATTTATTATTATGTTACACTACCGGCTGTCAACATTCATTCTGTAGGCTTCTGGTTTTTTCTGATTATTGCTATGGTTTTTCTGGGAGCAGTATTTACTTTTCGAAAAAGTAAAAAAGCCCTGGGTAATAATGGGACACCTTTTGGAAACTCTGCCGGGATGTCATTTGAACTGACATCTGATTCAAGAAAAGTACTGAAATTCTGGGGAGTGATGATTGGAATTGTGCTACTGGTATTTCTTGTGGGATATATTTTATCTTCACCTATTGTAAATGCTAAAAAATACCAGAAATTAATGACAGTAGAAAAAAGAAACTTTACAGAAGATATTAAGGAAGCAGATTTTACTTCCATTCCTTTACTGGACAAAGCTTCTGCCGAGATTATTGGGGAACGAAAAATCGGAAGTATGGTAGATATGGTTTCTCAGTTTGAGGTGGGAAGCGATTATACTCAGATAAATTATAATGACAAACCTGTAAGAGTAACTCCTTTGATATATGCAAGTCCAATTAAATGGCTTACAAATCAGAAAAACGGAATTCCTGCATACCTGATGATTGATATGGTTACACAGGATACCACTTGTGTAAAACTGGACGAAGGAATTAAATACTCAAAATCAGAATATTTTAACAGAAATATTTACAGATATTTACGGTTTCATTACCCAACCTATATATTTGATGACCAAATCGCCTTTGAAATTGATGACAATGGAGTTCCATACTGGATTTGCCCAGTAAAGAAATTTAATATTGGCCTTTTTGGAGGAGAAACCATATCTAAAGTGGTTATCTGTAATGCCCAGACCGGAGAACTGACCCAGTACGCTATTGAGGATGTACCTCAGTGGATTGATAAAGTGTATTCGGCAGAACTATTAACACAGCTTTATAATTATAGCGGAACGTTGGTAAATGGTTATTTTAACAGTATCCTTGGACAAAAAGGATGTTTACAGGCCACAGAGGGATATAACTATCTGGCAATTGATGACGACGTATGGGTTTATACCGGTGTCACAAGCGTAAGCAGTGATCAGTCCAATGTAGGTTTTGTTCTAATGAACCAGCGTACCATGGAAACCAGATATTATGAAATAGAAGGGGCCATGGAAACATCAGCTATGTCTTCAGCTGAAGGACAAGTCCAGCATCTCGGATATATTTCCACATTTCCGCTGCTGGTAAATATTAATGGTGAGCCCACTTATATTATGGCTTTAAAAGACGAAGCGGGTCTGGTTAAAATGTATGCAATGGTTAATGTACAGAAATATCAACTGGTTGCAACAGGAAGTACAGTGAAAGATTGCGAAAAAAGTTATTTGTCACTTTTAGATAATAATGGAATCGTAGGAGAAAATTCAGATTTATATGTAAATGTTACCGGAGTTATAGATAACATTTCACCCATTGTTGTGGAAGGTACTACTCATTATTATATTATTCTGGAAAATAACGACGCTATTTTTGACGTAGACTTTTCAGATGAAGACCTGTTAGGATTTATACGTTATAAAATCGGAGATACGATTTCTTTTACCTATCTTGATAATGCGGATATTAAACCGGTAAGAAGTCTGAAAACCCAATAAAGAGAACGCTTTTTAATTAATACATTGCTATTTTTCAGATAGAAATTATTGACAATCCATAGGATAAAGTTTAAAATTTAACACGAATGTTTTCACTATAAGTTAACTGCCAGACAGACAATTTAATGATGTGTTTGTTTCCATTGCAGGCAATCTCATAGTTGAGTTCGAGAGGAGAATATAAAATGGCTATACCATATAATCACAGAGAGATAGAACAAAAGTGGCGTCAGGCCTGGGAAAAGAACCCGGTAAACGTAAATGACGGAAAAAAACCAAAATATTACTGCTTAGATATGTTTCCATATCCTTCAGGAAGCGGCCTTCATGTAGGTCATTGGAGAGGATATGTTATTTCTGATGTATGGAGTCGTTACAAACTTTTAAACGGTCATTATATCATTCATCCAATGGGCTGGGATGCATTCGGTCTGCCTGCTGAAAACTATGCTATCAAAATGGGAGTTCATCCCAAAAAAGCAACAGCAGAAAATGTTTCTAATATTAAAAGACAAATTAATGAAATTGCTGCTTTATATGACTGGGATATGGAAGTAAATACTACAGATCCTGAATTTTATAAATGGACTCAGTGGATATTTGTAAAAATGTTCAAAGAAGGTCTGGCTTATGAAAAACAAATGCCTATCAACTGGTGTCCTTCCTGTAAAACAGGTTTGGCAAATGAAGAAGTTATCGATGGTAAATGTGAACGTTGTGGTTCAGAAGTAACCAAGAAAAATCTGAAACAGTGGATGCTTAAGATTACCCAGTATGCGGATCGTTTATTAACGGATCTTGATAAACTGGACTGGCCTGAAAAAGTAAAGAAAATGCAGTCAGACTGGATTGGAAAATCAGTTGGTGGCGAAGTAGATTTTAAGGTTGATGGAAAATCAGAAATTATTACAGTTTTTACCACAAGACCCGATACCCTGTATGGTGCTACTTTTATGGTACTTGCTCCTGAACATGAACTTGCAAAAGTTCTTGTAACGGCTGAAACGAAAGCTGATGTTGAAAAATACATCTATGATTCCTCTATGAAATCCAATGTAGAGCGTATGCAGGGAAAAGAAAAGACTGGTGTATTTACGGGAAGTTATGCAATTAATCCCATGAATCAAAAACTGGTTCCTATCTGGCTTTCTGATTATGTACTTGCAGATTATGGAACAGGTGCAATCATGTGTGTTCCTGCCCATGACGATAGAGATTTTGAATTTGCAACCAAATTCAATATTCCGATTATTCAGGTTATCGCGAAAGATGGCATCGAAATTGAAAATATGACAGAAGCCTATACTCAGGCAAACGGTACTATGATTAATTCAGGTGAATGGAACGGCCTTGAAAGTTCTGTTTTGAAAAAAGAAGCTCCTGAAATGATTGAAAAACGTGGAATTGGCAAAAAAACAACGAATTATAAACTACGTGACTGGGTATTCTCACGTCAGCGTTACTGGGGTGAACCTATTCCTATAATTCATTGTCCAAAATGTGGTTGTGTACCTGTACCGGAAGATCAACTTCCTTTATTATTACCTGAAGTTGAATCTTATCAGCCTACAGGAACAGGAGAGTCTCCACTTGCAGATATAACAGAATGGGTTAATACTACTTGCCCTGTATGTGGTGAAAATGCAAAACGTGAAACCAATACCATGCCTCAGTGGGCTGGATCTTCCTGGTATTTCTTAAGATATGTGGACAACAAGAATAAAGAAGCACTGGTAGATCGCAAAAAAGCAGATGAACTGCTTCCGGTAGATATGTATATTGGCGGTGTAGAACACGCTGTTCTTCACTTACTGTATTCCAGATTTTATACCAAATTTTTAAATGATATCGGTGTCATTGATTTTGATGAACCCTTTACCAAACTTTTTAACCAGGGTATGATAAATGGAAAAAATGGAATTAAAATGTCAAAATCAAAAGGTAATATAGTTTCTCCTGATGATTTGGTTCGTGATTATGGCTGCGATTCCCTTAGAATGTATGAATTATTTGTGGGTCCTCCTGAACTTGATAGTGAATGGGACGAAAGAGGAATTGAGGGTGTATACCGTTTCCTTAACCGTTTTTACAGTCTTGTTATGGAAAATAAGGACAAAACAGTAGAACCTACAGAAGAACTGATTAGAATAAGACATAAAATGATTTATGACATCAGTACCAGACTTAATAACTTCAGTTTAAACACTGTTGTATCAGGTTTTATGGAATATAACAATAAATTAATAGATTTGGCAAAGACAAGTGGTGTTGATAAAGAAACCCTTACTACCGCAGTTGTTCTTCTTGCACCTTTTGCACCTCATATTGGAGAACAATTATGGCAGGAACTGGGACATGAAGGTAGTGTATTCCACACTGTTTGGCCTCAGTATGATGAAGCTGCTATGGTGGAAAACGAAAAAGAAGTAGCAGTCCAGATTAACGGAAAAACAAAAGTGGTTATTAAAGTACCAGCAGATATGGAAAAAGACGGAGTAGTTCTTCTTGGAAAAGAAGCACTTGGTAATAAGCTCACAGGAGAAGTAGTAAAAGAAATCTATGTTCCAGGAAGAATTTTAAATATCGTGGCAAAACAGCAGTAATTATTAATAACAAGTTTTTTACTTTAAAAAGCCGGGCAACTTATGTTGTCTGGCTTTTTTCATGCTAAATAAAACCAGAACTTGCAGTTTGAATTTCTTGTTTTATTAAAATAATTAAGATAAATTGTACAATATATTGTAAAAGCCTTGAATTAATTCCAATATATAGTAAAATATAGATTGAATATTAGTATATAATTATGTTAAGTATGTTCTTAAGTGCTTTTGAATGGAATAAATCATTTTTTGTAATGATATTTTGAACTAAAGAGAGGTAACCTTATGCCTTCAGACAGATATACGGTTTTGGGACACGCTTTTCATACAAAAACGGAGTATGAGGCGGCTCTTAGGGACCTGGAAATCATAAATGAATTAAAAAAAGATGTAAATATGGAAAAAGTAGAAGATGTAATTGCACTTTTTACAAAACTTCAGTCGGGGAATATACAGTTTGAATCTTCTCTGGGCAGAGATTTTGATGATGATATTTATGAAAAAATTCAGGAATTAAAAAAATCCGGAAAATACAAAACAGTAAAAATTGCGGATGAAAATATTTCAAATAAGGCAGAAGTTAAAAGAAATAAAAACAAAGATAATGCAGATAACAAAGAAAACAAATTTAATAAAGTGAATAAATTTAATAAAGCTAATAAAACAAATAAAGTCAGTCAAGTTAACAAAGAAAATAAAGAAAATAAACAAAAAGTTAAAAAAGAAAAAATTAATCTGAATGATTTAGACGAAGGTTTGAAAAATGAGATTATAAGGCAACTAAAATTAAGAGAAAAAAGACGTAAAGCCATTATTTTTCTTATGTCACTTCTGGCTCTGGCATGTTTTGGTTACTTTGGATATGACTATTACAACTCCTGGAGTAATCAAATGGAAGCAAATTCCCTTTCACAACTGGTAGACCAACAGGGAGACAATTCTGAAAACACCGATGCACAGGTAAAAATAAATATGACTTCCGACGATATTACAGTGCCTGATGTACTGCAAAAGTACCAAACTTTATATATTAAGAATAAAACCCTAATTGGATGGCTTAAAATTGACGATACTATAATTGATTATCCAGTTATGCAGACAATTGATAATGAATATTATCTGAGCCATAATTTTGATCAGGAAACGGACAAGAATGGCTGCCTTTTTTTGGATACAAGTTGTAATGTATTAAACAGAAGTACCAATCTTATCATTTATGGTCATAGTATGAAATCAGGAAAAATGTTTGGAACCCTGGAACAGTACAAGGATAAGAGTTACTGTGACAAACATCCTTATATTAATTTTGATACCATTTATGAAGAGGGAACTTATCAGGTGATGTATGTGTTTCGCTCTAAAATATACAATGAAGAAGATATTGTTTTTAAATATTATCAGTTTTATGATGCACAATCAAAAGAGGAATTTGATTCCGATATGAGTGCGATGGATACACTGTCGTTATATGATACTGGGGTAACAGCCAGCTATGGCGATCAGCTATTAACACTTTCTACCTGCGATTACTATGAAACAGATGGTAGGTTTGTGGTAGTGGCTAAGAGAGTGAAATAGATTAACTTTAGGAGGGGTATCATGGCAAAAAAAATACCTGGGACAAAAAATCTGAAACGAAATAGAAAAATAAGGAAATCAGTAGCGGCATTACTTATGGTAACGGCCCTTATTTTTGCGGCCATTCCGGTTCCACAAGTTGAAGCAATAGCAACAATTTCAGTAGTCAATAGCATTCCCGATGTTTCTGGTAAAATTGTATATTTTGATGAAACTAAAACTTTCGGAGTTGCATACATGAATACCGGATCAACAACAAAATATGGAGTATTAGTGTATTATGGCGGAGGTACAATAGCAAGTTCAAGCCTTACGATACCAGACAGTATAGAAGCGTATGATTACGATTCGGTAACTGGAATATATTATCCGGTATATGAAGATGGTTCAGGAAATGTGCTTAGGCTACCAGATTATAGTGTTACAACAAATGGAGTAACCACTACTACTAAATGTACGCTAAGCAATCGCGCTACATGGATAACGTATTATACAGCCACCAATCCAATACATCCACTTACCATCAGTATTAAGTATGTCAATGATGAAACTTATATTCCGGCAACTAAAGCTTATGATACAACAACCGGTGTATTTCAGGGACAGACTAACTTCCTATCATTAACTATTCCTGCTAATATTGAAGGAATAGGGAAAAATGCTTTTAATGGGTGCAAGGTTTCCAGTATTACATTTAATAATGGGCTTGAGGTAATTGAGGATTATGCTTTTAAAGAATGTACTAATCTTTCCAGCGTAACGTTTTCGGGAACTTCCAGTAGTTTGAAAAAAATAGGACAACAGGCCTTTTATGATTGTAGATCCCTTGCGTCCATAATCATACCATCTTCGGTAGATACTATCGGGGACAGTGCATTTGAAAACTGTTATTCCTTAGCAACCGTTAATCTATATGGACAGACCAATAGTTCCATTTCCACCAGTCTTACTCAAATCGGAAATTATGCCTTTAAAAACTGTGAAGCAATAAAGGAATTCCTTATGCCGGATTATGGGCTGACTACTATTGGTGATGGTATTCTGACAAACTGTAAAGCACTGGAAACAGTGAAATTTGGCAATGATTATGCTTCTGCGATACCCAAAGGTATGTTCACAGGCTGCTCATCTCTATATCATCTGATTATTCCTAATGCAAGTACAACGTTTGCAGATGATTATGAAATTAGTGCATATAACCTTGGAGCTTTATCTGACGATTTTTATATTGAAGGGGTAGATAGCAGCGCAGCTCATACATATTGTAAACTTGCCGAGACAGGAACATCAGCAGTTAAAGTAGCACTGGCCTTTAAAGACCTTAGTGGTACTGTTTATGAAAAACAAGTAAATGGATATTTATATATTGTAGATAATAGTAATAATCTGATTTCTCTAACTGAGGTCAGTGGAGCAACTGCAAGTCAACTGGCGAATGTGGATATTCCTGCAAGCGTAGGTGGATACAAGATTACAAATATTGATGCTAATTCTTTTTGGCACAATACAAAAATAACATCAGTTACAGTACCAAGCTCTATTAAAACAATTGCAACTAATGCGTTTTCAGAATGTACAAATCTGACGAAGGTATATTTTACGGAGCCGGTTAATATAACTTCTATTGGTGCAGATGCATTTAAGACTGGAAGTTCCTCTTTGACATTTTATGGAACCATCAGCAGTTCCAGTGTGCCATTTCAATATGCCATGGACCCAGCAAATAATTTTAATTTAAGCAGCCAGCCAATACAGTATATTAAGTTTTACAGCACGTTTCCTACCAGTTTATTAGTACAGTATAATGCTACTACAGGATTAAACGAGCTCTCTAGTTACCCGAGTTATACTTCTTACAAAAATGGAAGCAACCCATTGGCGACAGCAGCACAAAATGCAATTGCAATATCAGCCATTGATAAATATGAAAAACAACTTGCGGGGACAGCTTTACCTACAGCAATAACAGAAGAAGAACAACAGGTAATTGACGCGGTATTAAATATTAATCTGCCAACAGGGATTGAATCTTTTTCCCAGAGCACTTTTCAAAATAATAGCGATTTATTAAGCATTACCATGAATTCCGTTACTTCCATTCCATCCGAAGCCTTTAAGAACTGTTCGAAGTTGAAAACTGTAAATTTATTAAGCAGCGGAGTAACTGGTGGTGAAAGTGTTGGAGATTATGCTTTTGACAACTGTGACAGCCTGACGGATGTATCGATGGCAACTTCAGTTTCCAGCCTGGGGCTACTTCCCTTTGTAAATTGCGCAAAATTAACGACTGTAAATTTTAATAGTGGGACTAATTATGTATGTACAACTGGTATTATTTATCAGCTTACCAGTGGTGTTAAAACCAAAATCATAGAGTGTCTGGAAACCAGAGGATCTACAGGAGCATCAACTGTTGGAAGCAGTACAGTAGCAAAAACAGAACTTTCAACTGTAACATCCATAGCGGATGAAGCTTTTAAAAACTGTGATGGAGTAGGAGATGTGGATCTTTCAACCTCAAAGGTTACGGTAATTCCTACCAGCTGTTTTGAAGATACCAGTTCTTTATATTCGGTTGAACTTCCAAGCACCTGTACCACAATTAAAAAAGATGCTTTTTTAAACAGTTCTATCAGGAATCTGACAATACCGGCATCTGTAACTTATATAGATTCAGATGCATTTAATACAACCACAGGCGGAGTTGATAAACCCAATACCAATATAACCATATCCTGTGCAAAAGGTAGTGCTGCAGAAACTTTTGCAAATACATATGGACTTACCATCGGAGATATACTACTTCCTACCTTCGATGTTATGTTTTTTGATTATAACAGTACTATTCTGAACGAGCAGACTGTGACCCAGGGATCGGATGCAGTACCACCGGCGAATCCTAAAAGAACAGGATATACTTTTACCGGATGGACACCAAGTTATCTGGCTGTTTCAAGAGATCTTTCAGTAGTAGCACAATATGAAAAGGATACAACAACTACCTATACTGTAATTTTTTATGACTATACTGGAACCGTTCTTGCTACGAAGACCGTAAGAAGTGGAGAAGACGCAGTACCACCGGACAACCCAGTAAGAGCCGGATATACATTTACAGGATGGACACCTACGTACAGAACAATTACAAAAGATACCTCATGTATTGCCCAGTATACTGCGGGAACAACTACAGCAACTACTGGAACAAAATATGCCCTTACAGTTACAAACGGTTCGGGAGGCGGAAGTATTGCCAGTGGTACAAGCGTTACCATAACAGCAAATGCCCCAACTTCAGGAAATGTATTTGATAAATGGACTACAACTGCAACAGATGTTACTTTTGCAAATGCCAGTTCAGGTTCTACAACAATAACAATGCCTGCACATGACACTACAGTTACACCTACCTATAAAAAAAGCACTACAGCAGATGCTTCCACAACTGGGACTACAACCGGAACTACAGGAACCACTACAGGAACCACAGGAACCACTACGGGAACAACAGGTACCACTACTGGAACTACAGGTGCAACCACGGGAACCGGAACTACTGGTTCAACTACCGTAATTCCTTCCAGTGACGTAACAAACAACATTGGTAATTCAAATCTGATATCTGCATCAGTTGATGGTTCCACTGATAATTTTGTTGTTAAGATTTCAGAAACAGCAGATGCTACAGCAGCAGTAGAAGCGGCATTAAAAAACCAGTATGGTTCTTTGGACAATCTGGCATATTACGCCATGGATATTTCTTTGTATGATTCTACAGGTGCCACTAAGATTACAGATACAACAGGACTTTCAGTAAATATTACGGTTCCTATTCCAAGTGATCTTCTAACCTATGCAGGAAATAATAATGCTGCCAGTGTAAAGGATTCAAAGCTGGAAGACCTTTCCGAAAAGTTTACAACAATTGATGGAGTTTCCTGTGTAACCTTTACGGCAACACATTTTTCACCATATACCATTTATGTAGACACAGCTAACCTTTCAGCAGGAATTTCTGATTCATCCCCTAAAACAGGTGATTTTATTCAGACAAAATGGCTCTTGGTGCTGGGGCTTGCAAGTATATCTGTTATTTTATTCTTAAAAAGAGATAAAGAAGAAAAAATTATTTTGGCTTAAAGTTAAAAACCAGTAAAAGTCGAAATGAGGATCATATGACAAAAAAAATGAGAAGAATTCTGGGTTCTGCATTTCTGATTGCAGCAATTTTGATAACACAGATTCCGGCAACAGGAGTATTTGCAGTTTCCCAAGCAGCAGATTTTCAAATGAAGGGTACCACATTAGTAAAATATACAGGCACTGAGCAATCAGTGTCTGTTCCTGATGGAGTAAAGGTAATAGGAGAATCTGCATTTGCGGATAATACCTACATAACACAGGTTACGTTACCAAGTTCTGTAACTACAGTAAATTATGATTCCTTTTCGAATTGTACAAACCTCACACAGGTAACCTTAAATGATGAAGTAACTTCCCTTCAGGCAGGAGCCTTCAGTGATTGCTCAGCACTGAGTAAGATTAACTTTGGTTCAGCTCTTACTAAGCTTGGAACTGGTGTTTTTACAGGATGCACCTCCTTAAGTAATATTACGGTTTCAACTTCTAATAAAAAATTTGTATGTACGGACGGAGCAATCTATAGTAAAGATATGACTACTTTATATGAACTACTTCCGGGAAGCAGTACTTCAGTTTATTCTATGCCAAGTACTATTAAGCAGATTGAACCTTATGCATGTTTTGGATGTGACAAGCTGACTAATGTTATCATATCAAGTAATGTTACGGAAATCCCTGCGTTTGCCTTTGCAAACTGTCAGTATCTTACTACAGCAACCATTCCTTATTCTGTAACTACCATTTCAGACAGTGCGTTTTCAGACTGTAGGAATCTGGGTACGCTTTCCATACCGGAATCCGTAACTAAAATTGCTGACACTGCCTTCGACCGCTGTTATAATCTGAAAATTGTAGCAGCAGATGGAACCGTAGCGGCTGAATATGCTAAAACCTGGGCAACTGCAAATGCAGATCAAATCGCGGCTCAGGATGCCAATAAAGCAGCAACAACCCAGGATTCATCCATTTCTGGAACTGATACAACAACTACTACGAATCCAACATCAACAACGAGTGGTACCCCTCAGACCGATGTTGCTACAACCTCGGCAACTTCAGGAACAATGCTTGGCGAGACCAAAGTGGTAACCCAGAATGCAGTTGTTTTTATTGATAATACTAAACAGACTGTTCATGGAGCCGGAACATCTGTTGCAGGGGATACTACTGCAACCACAACACCAACTACGGGAGACACTACTGCCTCCGCCCAGACAACAGGAGCTACTACATCAGATCAAGTTTCCCCCAATTTATCGGCAATACAGGGAACAGGAGATGGTGTTAAAGGGGTTTACATACCAAAGTATGCTATTGTAGGAAACAATATTGTTGATTTTGCTTTTTATGGAAATAATAGTTTAACAGATTATACGGTACCGGATAATATAACCTCTATAAATGATTTTGCTTTTGCAAGAACAAACTTAAAATATTTTACTGTCCCAGTAGGAGTGACACATATAGGTTATGGCGCTTTTTATCATAGCGATAACCTGGAAAATATTTCAATTCCCAGTACGGTAACCGATATTGAAACATCTGCTTTTGACCATACAAAATATATGGATAACTGGAAAAGTAAAACCAATGGTTCCAATTTTTTAATCGTGGGTGACGGTATCTTAATAGGCTATAAGGGTACTGATGCCAGCGTAACAATACCCGAAAATGTTAAGAAAATAACGTCAGAAGTATTTATGAATCATTCGGAAATTACATCAGTGACTCTTCCAAACAGTCTCATTTCCATAGGAGAAGATGCATTCAATGGATGTAATAAACTTTCGGACATATCTGGTGGCAGTTATATCCAGAATATAAAAGACAGGGCATTTGCAAATACCGCAATTTCTACTATAAGAATATCTACAGATGTTACCAATATCGGGCTTGGTGCTTTCAGTGAGATAACAAATAATCTGGATTCACAAAATGCTTTTCAAAGTGTAGTTTTTTATGGTGACAACATACCTGTTCTTTCCTATGAAAAAACAGCAACGCGTTATTCTAACAGCAAATACCGTATTCCAGCTTTTGGAAATGTTACGTTGGCAGTTGTAAATGAAAATGTGGATCTTACAAATCTTCCTGCGGATAATGTACTGACAAATGCTAACTTAGGATTTTATGGTCTTATTGGATCGATAACACAGGAAGCAACAGCTGACCAACCAGGAATTATTAAGGTCAGAATGTGTACAAGTGCTGAATATAACTCGAAAACCACAGCACTTCCTACCACCGCTGTAGTGTATGGAAATACCTATAATCTTGTTTATGATGGAATGGTTTATCAAAGTGTCGCAAAACCTTCGGCAACAGATACGACAACTATTACGGATACCCAACCTGCCGGAAGTGCTACACCAGCTTCAACAACTCAGGCAGTAAGTAATGCAACTCAGGTGGATAATCTGATTCAGATTACAAATAACTCCACCCTGTTTCCTGCAAATGAATATATAACCGGGTACATTCAGGGAAACACACAGCCACTTTATGTAACAATTAGTGACAGCACCGAAAGTGACAGTGCCATAAGGGCAGCATATGAATCTGTTTACCAGACGATAGATTCTTCCATCACTATGCTTACCTTTGATTTATCCGTAATGGATGAGAACAATCAGGTACCAATCAAAAAATTCGGGGTTGATACCATGACCATGACTTTACCTATCAGTAGTGACATGGCCGCCGGATATGTTCATATAATTACACTGGATGAAGATGGACAACTGGAGGACATTCCCTGTACCGTTACACAAAATGGAGCAATTTATGTTGTTAGTTTTGGTGTAACCCACTGTTCTCCATATGCAGTATATGTAAATACCAGCCTTGGAAATGTGACTGTGGCAGATACCTCAGGATTGACTTATCTATCGGCCAAGAAGGATCAGTCCCCAGCAACAGGAGATCATGGTATTTCATCCAAATGGTTTGTTGCACTTGGACTATTCTGTATCTCCATGATATTATTTTTATATAGAAGAAAACCCAAATATAACGCCATATAGTAGAAAATCTAAAAGCATTGCCATAGAGCAGATAAGCTGCAATAATTTAACTAAATGACAAATTAGTGGGAATTGCATATTGACATACATTGTACGGATGTATACAATTATACGGAAGAATTCCTTAAAGGAGGATCAGGTTAAATGAGCAACCTAGAAGAATATTTTAAAAACCGACCGGTTACCATGAATGATATGAATAATCTATTGGAAATTGAGGAACACATGTACATTTTGGATAATGTAGACAAGCCAAATGTATTTCGTAATATGTTTCCCTATTCAGAAATTCCAAAGATTCCATTTAATGATAGAATAGTACCTCATAATATGCCTAAAGATATCTGGATTACTGACACTACCTTTCGCGATGGACAACAGTCAAGAGAGCCTTACACAACCGAACAGATAGTAACTATATATGATTATCTGCACAAACTTGGTGGCAAAAATGGCATGATTCGCCAGAGCGAATTCTTTTTATACAGCAAAAAAGACAAAGATGCAGTCTATAAGTGTATGGAGCGGGGATATGAATTCCCGGAAGTAACCAGCTGGATACGTGCAAGTAAAGAAGATTTTAAATTAGTGAAAGAAATCGGAATGAAAGAAACCGGAATATTGGTAAGTTGTTCCGATTATCATATTTTTCTAAAGCTCAAGATGAACAGAAAACAAGCCTTAGATCACTATATCAGTGTAATTAGAGAATGTCTTGACGAAGGAATCAGTCCAAGATGTCATCTGGAAGATATAACCCGTGCAGATATTTATGGTTTTGTTGTACCTTTCTGTCTGGAACTGATGAAACTTATGGATGAATATAAAATACCTATAAAAATACGTGCCTGCGATACCATGGGTTATGGTGTTAATTTCCCTGGGGCAGTTATCCCCAGGAGTGTGCAGGGTATCATTTATGCTATCCATAAACACGCCGGAGTTCCAAGTGCACTTATAGAGTGGCACGGACACAACGATTTTTATAAAGCAGTGGCAAATTCCACAACGGCTTGGTTGTACGGTTGTTCAGGCATCAATACTTCATTGTTTGGTATTGGTGAAAGAACAGGAAATACACCTTTGGAAGCTATGGTTTTTGAGTATGCCCAACTAAAAGGGAATCTGAATGGAATGAATACTCCTGTAATTACAGAACTTGCAGAATACTATGAGAAAGTTATTGGGTATAAGATCCCTGACAGAACCCCTTTTGTTGGAAAAAACTTTAATGTTACAAGAGCGGGAATACATGCAGATGGACTTTTGAAAAATGAAGAAATTTATAATATTTTTGATACGGATAAATTTCTGAACAGACCTGTTCTTTGTGCTATATCTGACACTTCAGGACTAGCTGGCATTGCACACTGGGTCAATACGTATTTCCATTTAAAGGATGAAATTCAGGTTCTTAAAAATTCGGATTTTGTCAGATCCATTAAAGAGTGGGTTGACAGGGAATATGAGGATGGTCGTGTTACAGTAATGACGGATGAAGAAATTTTAAGGGTAATTGATCGAATCTGCGAAGAAACCGGCTTCACAATTGGAGAAAATAGATGATGGAATATGATGTAAAACAAGAAGTTACCGATAAATACTCATTACGTGGCAGAGTATTTCATAAACTTAGAGAAGATATAATTAATGGCAAATACGAGCAGAACGACGAATTAAAGGAAGTTGCCATCGGAGAAGAACTTGGGGTAAGCAGAACTCCCGTTAGGGAGGCATTCCGTCAACTTGAGCTTGAGGGTCTGATTCAGATTATCCCCAATAAAGGTGCTTATGTTACCGGAATTACCAAGAAAGACGTGGAAGATATTTATGAGATACGTTCTTTGTTGGAGGGATTGTGTGCCAGATGGGCTACCGAAAACATTTCACCAGAATTAATGGAAGAAATGGAAGAAAATGTTTATCTTTCTGAATTTCATGCTTCCAAAGGTCACGCAGAACAGATAACAGAATTGGATAACCGTTTTCATGAGATATTATATCGTGCCAGTGCCAGTAAAATGTTAGAACACTGGCTTAGAGATTTTCATCAGTACGTTCTTAGAGCCAGAAAAACCACGCTATCCAATACGGAGAGAGGTCTTGCGAGTAACTATGAACACAGACTTATAATGGAAGCAATTAAGGCAAAAGATGCTGATAAAGCAGAAGAACTTGCTAACAGACATATTATTAATGCCCATAAAAACATGATTGAAAAAGGGATTTTTATAGGAGAACAGGAAAAAGAACCCAAAAATTCCGGCAGTAGTAAATAAAATTAGGTTTTAAAATGGATAAAGATAGTATATAATCAAATACTGGCAAGAAAAGTATATTAAAAAGAGATATTTGGAGGACTATGATGAGTAAGATTTTAATGAAAACCCCTTTAGTTGAGATGGATGGAGATGAAATGACAAGGATTCTCTGGAAGATGATTAAGGAGGAATTAATACATCCATTCATTGATCTGAAAACAGAGTATTATGATTTGGGCCTTGAATATAGAAACGAAACCAACGATAAAGTTACTTTTGACTCAGCAGAAGCTACTAAAAAATACGGAGTAGCTGTTAAATGTGCTACTATTACACCTAATGCAGCAAGAATGACAGAGTATAATTTAAAAGAAATGTGGAAAAGCCCAAATGGAACCATCAGAGCAGCACTGGATGGAACTGTTTTCAGAGCTCCTATTGTTGCAAAAGGGATTGAACCCTGTGTTAAGAACTGGAAGAAGCCAATTACACTGGCAAGACATGCTTATGGGGATATTTATAAAAATACTGAAATAAAAGTACCGGGTGCAGGAAAGGCTGAACTTGTTTTTACAGCTGAAGATGGTACCGAAACCAGAGAACTTATCCATAATTTTACAGGTGCAGGCATTATACAGGGTGTACACAATACAGATAAATCCATAACCAGCTTTGCAAAATCTTGTTTTAATTTTGCACTGGATACAAAGCAGGATTTATGGTTTGCTACAAAAGATACGATTTCAAAAAAATACGATCATAGATTTAAAGATATTTTTCAGGAAGTTTATAATAATGAATATAAAGACAAGTTTGATCGAGCAGGAATTGAATATTTTTACACTTTAATAGATGATGCTGTTGCAAGAGTTATGAGAGCAGAAGGCGGTTTTATATGGGCATGTAAGAATTACGATGGAGATGTAATGTCAGATATGGTTTCTTCTGCATTTGGTTCTCTTGCCATGATGACAAGTGTACTGGTTTCACCTACCGGGGAGTATGAATATGAAGCAGCTCACGGAACTGTTCAGAGACATTATTACAAACATTTAAAAGGTGAAGAAACATCAACAAACAGTGTAGCTACTATTTTTGCATGGACAGGTGCCCTTAGAAAACGTGGGGAATTAGATGGTATTAAAGAATTAATTACCTATGCAGACAAGATGGACCTGGCAACACTGAAAACCATTGAAGATGGTAAAATGACCAAAGATCTGGCAGGAATAACATCTCTTGAAGATGTAATTGTATTAAACAGTGAAAATTTTATAAAAGAAATTCGCAGTACTTATGAAAATATGTAGTAATTTAAATTTAAGACAGAATCGGGTATGACTGATTGACTTTATTTTAACAATTTACTATAATAATGGAATACTTGTATAGGAGGACTTATTGTGGTAGAAAAAGAAATTTCTCAGGCTGTTATTAGTCGTTTACCCAGATATTTCAGATATTTAGGGGAACTAAAAGACAATGGGGTAGAAAGAATTTCCTCCAAGGATTTAAGCTTATTAATGAAAGTAACTGCTTCGCAGATCCGTCAGGATTTCAACAATTTTGGAGGCTTTGGTCAACAGGGATATGGATATAATGTAGAATATCTCCATAATGAAATTGGAAATATTCTTGGACTTGATCAGAAACACCATCTGATCATTATAGGTGCCGGTAATCTGGGGCAGGCAATTGCAAACTATATGAATTTTGAGAGACGTGGATTCATATTTAAAGGAATTTTTGATTCCAATAAGGAACTACATGGCAAAGAAATCCGTGGAATGGTAGTCCAGCCTATGGAAGAAATGCCTTCCTTTATTAAAGAAAATGAAATTGATATCGCAGTACTTACCATACCAAAGTCTGCGGCTGTTGCGGTAGCCGATAAACTGGTACAGTGTAATATACGTGCTATATGGAATTTTGCCCACGTAGATTTGACTTTACCTGGAAATATTCAGGTTGAAAATGTTCATCTTTCAGATAGTCTGATGAAGTTGTCCTATAACATCAACCGTTTTGAACCTGAACCAGCAGATAATTTAGAATAAAATTTAATAAAAAACAATTTTTGTAGACAATAAAATATCATCAAAAAATTTATCTGCAAAAAAAATTGTCATCAAAAGATTATCAGCAAAATTGATTTGTAAGGAAATGAAATCAGTAAAATACTGCATTTTAAGGTATTTTGATTTCCAGAGGAAGTGCCATGTCAAGAACGGATGATATTTATAAACCTGCGTTATCTGGTAAAAATATACCTATATTAACTCTGGATCATAAATGGCATCAATTATTCACCCAGACAGATTGTACCAAACGTATTGAAGAATTGGAACATAAGCTGAATGGACTGTTAAAGAGACAGGGAAAATTGCAAACCCAGAAAAAGGAAATAAAGAAATTAAAAGCAAGACTCATGGAAGAGATTATGTCCAAAATGGAAGTAATCGAAGGTGATTTAGGCGATAATTTAAATAAAAAGCTTGATGATAACAAGAGATTGATTAATGAATGCAATGATAAAATTCAGGAAACCCAGGATGCACTTATGGAACTTCCGAAAGAAATTGCACAGGTGAATCATGAACTGATGTTAGAGACTATGGGTGTATGCTATGACCGTATCCAGAAAAGTTCTACCGAAATAGAAGAAATTTCAAAATGGATTACTTCGGTAAGAATTGAACTGAAAAAGAAAGTTATTCAGAAACAGGAAATGGAAGTTATGAACCAGGAACTGTATAACTATATGCATGATATATTTGGTGCTGATGTAATAAATATCTTTGATATGAAATATATTGGCAAAAAGCAGGAAGCAACTCTTGAAATAACAAAAACTGAAAAAAAGACAGATGAAAAAGACGGCACAACCATAATCAAAGAAGAAATTATACAAGAAGAAAAACTTATGAAGGGTCAGATTCAGGAAGAAAAACTTCGTGAAGATATGCTTTTGAATCAATCCAGACCGGATGATAAAGAAGAATCCCTTCCAGGCCAGAATGGTAATGGAGTAACAGACAAATAAAGGAATGCGGTATGCGTCAAATTATTTTGACGCATTTTCCATATGTGAAAATACATTTCACTTTAAATTCCCATATTTGCTGTTTGTTATAGGATGGAGGCTCTAATGAAATATCTTGTTTCTAAAGAGGAAATGGAAAGTTATGACAATAATACAACCGCATATTTTCAGATACCATCTCTGGTTTTAATGGAAAGAGCAGCTTTATTTGTCTATGAATATATTAGAAAAAATTACAGTATTTCAAGCAAGATACTTTTAGTCTGTGGCATGGGAAATAATGGCGCAGATGCCATGGCACTTGCCAGAATGTTATATCTAGGTAAATATTCAGTAACAGTTTTGATAGTAGGAAACAAAGAAAATTTTTCGGTTTCTGCCCTAAAACAATATGAAATACTTCAAAAATATGATATACCGTTAGAGGATGTTTTACCTGAAAAAGAATACGATATCATAGTAGATGGTCTTTTTGGAATAGGACTATCCAGAGATATTACAGGAGATTATGAGCAGTTAATTAGCGGGTTGAATAACCAAAATGCTATAAAGATTGCCCTTGACATACCGTCCGGGGTAGATGCTTCAAATGGTACTATTAAAAACTGCGCAATTATTGCAGATATCACAATAACCTTTGGATATATAAAAAAAGGTATGATGCTGTATCCTGGAAAAACTCTTTGCGGCAAAATAATAACTGCGGATATTGGTATAAATGAGCACAGCTTTATGGGTCAGTATCCTGTAGCATTTACTTATGACAATCTGGATCTTTCCTTACTACCCAAAAGAAGTTCCTATGGAAATAAGGGCGATTTTGGAAAGGCCTTAATAATCGCTGGAAGTTATCAAATGGCAGGAGCCTGTGAAATTGCTGCAAAGGCCTGCTACCGGATGGGTGCCGGAATGGTCAAAGTAGTTACATCCACTAAAAATAGGTTAATTATACAAACAAATCTTCCGGAAGCACTTTTATCCTGTTATGACACGGACAGAGATTTTAGTGATTTTGCAGATATTTTAGAAGAAGATTTAAAATGGTGTAATTGTGTCTGTATGGGTCCTGGACTTGGAAAAGATCGTTATGCAAAACAGTTAATTTCATTTTTATTTGAACGTACACCACCACAGATTCCTTTTATAATTGATGCAGATGCAATTAATATTATATCGGAATCAGATAATCTTCGAGGTAAACTCCGGGAAAATAATACAAGGGAGATTATCATGACTCCTCATATTGGTGAGTTATCAAGATTTACTGGTTTGCCGGTGGAAATGTTGAAAACTGATTTAGAAAAAATTTTAAAACAGACTGTAGAAAATTATCCGATAGTACTGGTGGCAAAAGATGCTGTAACCATGGTTTATGATAAAAAAAATAAGCTTTATATTAATTGTTCTGGAAATGAAGGAATGGCAACGGCCGGAATGGGTGATGCATTAAGTGGAATCATTACAGCACTTATTGCCCAGGGGGCAGACAGCTATCTGGCGGCAAGCCTTGGAGTTTATATCCATGGATTGTGCGGCGATTTGGCAAAAGAAGAAATGGGTTCTTATAGTCTTATGGCGTCTGACGTAATAAAACAGCTAAAGAATCTTTTTAAGGGAGGCTTTTTAAATGATTGAGCAATACCAGAGAGTATATGCATCTGTTAATCTGGATGCAATTCACAGCAATATGGATAATATGAAGGCAAATCTGAATCCGGAAACCAGAATATTAGGTATTATTAAAACAGATGGTTATGGACATGGTGCAGTTCCAATTGCAAAAGAACTAGAACCTTTGGATTATATGTATGGATTTGGGGTGGCTACCTATGAAGAAGCCATGATTTTAAGAAAATGTGGAATTACAAAACCGATTCTGATTATTGGGTATACTTTTCCTTATTCTTATGAAGGTATGGCAAAAGAGGGAATCCGGCCTTCAATCTTTCGAATGGATCA